>Ga0193958_1000015_pt1 | contig 139819 bp, 232 predicted proteins | sample FB_1_MG_FD_140320 | JGI IMG/M metagenome (GOLD analysis project Ga0193958, IMG submission 140320) | Microbial mat bacterial communities from the Broadkill River, Lewes, Delaware, United States - FB_1_MG | ecosystem: Environmental > Aquatic > Freshwater > River > Microbial mats | place: USA... | reverse complement strand
GTTAATAGCAGGGTGTAAATGATTCCTCAGGGGAAACTACTATTAAGTGGTTTCCCCTTTTTTTTTTTTTCGTATTTGTAAGGAGGAAGCTAATAAATGGCTGATACATTACCAGACTTTATTGTTCCACCAGATGATTGGGTGAGTGTAGAAGATAAAACCACCCTGGCGACTGGTACAGCTCTTATCATTCAAAATAAAGGTGATGAAGGAATACTCTTAGCAATCAACTCAGTAAAGCCTGCTGCAGATGATGTTAATGGTCCTCAAGTATATGGCTCACCAAACCCACTATCAACTATTACAGTCGATGCTGGTGAGAATACAGTATGGCTTAAATCTCTATCTTCTCGTTCAACACTTGTGAATGTTCAGGTAGGTACAGCATCAAGCGGCGGAGGTGGAGGTACACCCGTGACAGTTCAAAGTAATTGGGATGAAACAGATGCTGGTGAAGGCTCATTCATCCAGAATAAACCTACAGCATTATCAGAGTTTACAAACGACTTAACTTTCGTAGAGGGAGTTACAGCAGGGACTGGTCCAGTCACAGTAGATAATACTGACCCACAAAACCCTATTATCTCATCTACAGCAATCAGTTCTATCTCTGTAGCAGATGAAGGCAGTGATGTCTCCACTGACACTGTGCGTGTTGACTTTGCAGGTGATTTGGTAACTGCCACCGATGCAGGTGGTGCTACAGCACTTGTGACAATCGATAGTGCATCTCTTGCTGGGACATTTGCTGACCCAATCACAGTGCAAGATCAAGGAGTAGCAGTTACTACAGACCTTGCACAGCTTAACTGTGTAGGTGGTGGTATCACAGCTACTGGTTCAGCTGGTAATGTGACCCTTACTGTCCCATCTATCCCCACTCTAGCTTCTCAGCTAACTAATGACAATACTTTTGTAGAGAGTGTAACAGTAGGTGCTACAAACCTTACAGTGGACAACTCTGATCCAGCTAATCCTGTGCTGAACACATCAGCTATCGAAGGTATACGTGTAGAGAAAGATGGAACACAGGTAATAGCTACATCTACAGCTACAAACTACACAGGTAATGGTGTTACAGTAACAGATGCAGGGTCTGGTGAGGCCACTGTAAACATTGATACATCTAACTTCATCAATACCTTCTCAGCTCCGATCACTGTACAAGAAGAAGGAAGTACTGTAGCAACTGCCGTGGATACGATTAATGTTGTCGGTGGTGGTACAGTGACGGCAAATGGAACAGATGTAACTCTAACTATCCCTACCGTCCCTACAGCTTTATCTGACCTCACTAATGATGTTGCTGTTACCTCTGTTATTGGTGTAGCTCCGGGTATCTCTGTTGATAATACCGACCCTCGTCAGCCTCGTATTAGTACCACAGCTATTTCTGGTGTACGTGTAGAAGATGAAGGTATTGAACGTACAGCTTCAGCTACTACATTTAACTATACAGGTGACTTGGTAACTGCCTCAGACGCAGGATCTGGTGAAGTTACGATTAACATCGACTCTTCAAGTATCCCTGCAGCCCCTGTTAATGCCGTAGCAATCTCTGGGGAGGGGACGCAGCTTACAGCAGATGTGTCTAGTATAAACTTTGTAGGTGGTGGTGTAGCAACAGCTGCTGGAGATAATGTAACAGTTACTATACCTAATATCCCTACAGATGTGTCAGAGCTTACTAATACTAGCTTGCTTCAGAGTGTTGTTGCAGGTGACAATATCTCTGTAGATAATACAGATAGTTTGAATCCGGTTATTTCCGTAGATGGTGCTTTTGTAGAGACTGTTGTAGCTGGTACAGGTATTAGTGTTGATAGTTCAGACACAGCAAACCCCGTGGTCAGTGAAAATACTGATGTAACAACACTAACACAATCTTCCACTCAGACAATCGATTTAACTACTAACAGAGCTTTTGAGGTAGTGGTTTCATCAGCCACAACTCTATCCTTCAATAATGTCCCCCCTGGCAGTATAACTTTTAAACTGGGTTTGACAGTTAGTGGTGGAGCTGCAGTTACATTCCCTACTACACGATGGCCTGGTGGGAATGCACCTACTATTGATGACGGTAGGAATATTTTTGTATTTACTACAAGTGATGGTGGGACTTCTTGGGATGCAATCCATGTTGGAGAGGGGGTATTTAGCTAATGCACGAGTTACTCCTCCTTGCATCTATGAGATCTACACCTAGTAATTCTTTTGATATATCAACTTTAACATTTGTTAACTCTAGTAATTCTGTATCTTCACAAGAAGGAGGCCCTTTCGATCTTGCTTTCAATAATGATGGAACAAGGGTTTTTATTATAGGTAATTCTTCTGATAGGATACATCAATATAGTTTAAGCGCCCCTTTTGATACATCCACCTTAACATTTGTTAATTCTAGTAATTCTGTATCTTCACAAGAAGGAAACCCACTCTCTCTTGCTTTCAATAATGATGGAACAAGGGTTTTTATTATGGGTAATTCTTCTGCTAGGGTACATCAATATAGTTTAAGCGCCCCTTTTGATACATCCACCTTAACATTTGTTAACTCTAGTAATTCTGTATCTTCACAAGAATCGGCACCACGCGATCTTGCTTTCAATAATGATGGAACAAGGGTTTTTGTTATAGGTAATTCTTCTGATAGGATACATCAATATAGTCTAAGCGCCCCTTTTGATACATCCACCTTAACACTTGTTAATTCTAGTAATTCTGTATCTTCACAAGAAGGAAACCCATTCGCTCTTGCTTTCAATAATGATGGAACAAGGGTTTTTATTATAGGTAATATTTCTGAGAAGATACATCAATATAGTCTAAGCGCCCCTTTTGATACATCCACTTTAACACTTGTTAACTCTAGTGATCCTGTATCTTCACAAGAAGGAAACCCATTCGCTCTTGCTTTCAATAATGATGGAACAAGGGTTTATATTATGGGTATTTCTGCTAGGATATATCAATATAGTTTAGGTTAAGGAGTAACTAACATGCCAGCTAATTTTGGACCTTCATCAGGTTCTGGTGAAGGAAGTGGTTCAGGGGGTGGTGGCGCTTTAATAGTTGCCACTCGTACTGACAATTCCAACCCCGCAGTGTTTGCAGACTTTGCAGCGTTAGAAACGTACACAGCAACACCAGACGGAACAACTGACGCAGCTAATATTAATGTGTCCTCTTCAACCTCAGCTACCACAGTGTTTGCTGTAGGGACACTAAACACAGGAAATCAAGTAACCTCGATAACAGCGGCTTACATACGTCTTAACGGTACTTGGGAGGCTGTAGCAACAAACCTTGTAGGTACTCCTGGGGCAGATGGTGGAGGAGTAACCTTCTCCGGTCTTGACCCTTATGAAGTAGTTATGATCGGACCTAACAGCGAACCTATTCACTCAGGTATTAGACGTACTAATAGCGGTACTGGTCCTTACGAGTTCGATGAAACCTCTGTATTCCCCCAGGAAAGTATCCAGATAGGATATTCAGGTATCCTATCAGCGTTTGGCGCTGTTCCTCAGATACGAAGCTATATCTCTGGCAGGAGACTAATACAACCCTTCACATACTGGAGTAAAGCTGCAGGTACAGAGAGGACTAGGGAAATAACCCTGGAGCCATCTGAGAGAGTGGATGCACAGACAGATACATCAACAACTATACCCTTGTCTGGTACATTCTCTATGCAGGCAACTGCTAGTGAGGCCCTGACAGACCTGTACTTCACACTAGCTCCAGGAACCTCTGTAACAGCTTTGCGGTTTAGGGCGCGTATAGAGGGGATGACTGAACCATTCTATTACTACCCGACTAGAGCTGACTATGAAGAGGGAACAGGGGCTGACTTCGCAGATACAGGGAATGACCCTAACACAATTAGATTGGATATCATCTCTGCACCTCTTGTTGTGTTTGAAGCACAAACTCTAGAGATTGACTATGAAATAGATTCAGGAAGTATCCTTGGAGATGCTAGTAACAATCCAGCTGTTTCAGTGGACAGGAATGTTATCTCTCTGACAGACTTAGCTTATGTTAGTGAGATCCCTGCTCCAGTTCCTCAGACACCTTCAATATCTCAGTTCAGGATACAAGGTCAAGCTACCTCTGTAGATGCAGGAACAACATTAACGGGGAACAAGACGTTTCAGTATGGTGTGGTTAATGCTGACCAGGTGGGTACAGGTAGTATCACACAGTCCGCAGGAGGTACTACAGGAACATTATCAGCCTCTGTTGATCCTACACAAACCTCTATAGATCTGCCCGTGACAGACGCTACATTAGCCGCTGGAGAGTCTTCTATCTTCACCATTACGTTCCCTATAACCTCAGGAGGAAACCTTACCAGAAGCTTTACAGTAAGGGCTAGGACACCTGCTGAGACATTGTACTACGGAACTATAGATACAAACATTCCAGCTAGTGTAGATGTGTCAACTCTCACTATGCAGGATGTATTTGCAGGAACAACCTTTGATGCTAACTTTGATTTAGATAATACACACTATGCTGTAATTCTATCTCCAGCAGATAGGGAATTGAATATGATAACAGAAAGGACATTCTCAGCTCCTATTCTGACAGACTTTACAAAAGTTGATAATGTCAGAACCATAGGTGGTCAACAGTATGACTCTTATGTTCATCAGAATAACTCAGGCGCTACAGCAACACTAGCTACTACAATTAGTGTTTCATAAGGCGTAAATAAAATAGCCCCTCTTTAGCCCTCAGCTTCTGAGGGGCTTTTCTGTACCTATAATAAAACTAAAAGGTATTATATGACAACAAGGTTACTCCCTTTTGAATTAAGGAACTCTGCAGGAACATTAACAAGTTCTGACCAGATAAGTGTTGATGACTCTACTTTTACAAATATAGCAACCTCCGTCTCAAACACGCAACAAGGCTTTTCTGAAGTAAATACATTAGCTGGTGTTGTCGCTGCGAATAAGAGTGAAACTGATGATAGTGTAGGGGTGTTACAACAAGAGGTAGCAACCCTTCAGAATACAGCTTTCAACAGTGGAAGATCTTTCCTACGCTTCAATGACGGGTTTACTATTGATGATACAAACCTGGCTACCTTTGAAGATAAGAATATAATCTACACAGCCAGGAATGATAAAGCTCTTGATGGTGCTACCAGGCCAGATGTTAATCTACCTACGGAAGATCAGATAGCAACATCTGGTGAATCCTACCCAATCACCTTCGAATTTACACATCTTGGTGGTAGTGGTGTATTCACTGACAGGAATGTTGTAAGGTTCTTTCTTGAAGGGACTCAGATAGGATCTATTCTTAGGGATCAAGTCACAGTTATTACTAAGGAAGGTGTTGGTCAGGATTATGAGTTCTCCTCTGGTACATTCGACCCTAATGATACAATCCTACCTACTGGTATATTTAATCTAAAAGTTGACACTCCGATCAGTAATGCCACAACCACAACTACTGAGCTTGCTGGTGTGACCATTGTAGCTGGTGATGCTTACTTGGTTGAGACAGGAGGTGATTGGGGACAGTATTCAGGTGACTCTACAATACCTTCTGGATCTATCTTAGTAGCCCTTGTTAATAATGCCTCTCTTGTTGATGAAGTAGTTAATGAGGACTGGTTACTGCTAGACAACCCACGAGTCAATTCTAAGCAGGCTGCATTCCTTGATAACTTCGTGCAGGATGGGATCAGGTTTAACGGTAGTAGGAATGTTCAGGTTGACCCAGCAAACGTCGCAGAGACTACATCAGGAGCTACAGGGCTACCTCTTACAAGGCAGGTGTTAATAGGAGGTAGTAGTAGTGGTAATACCGCCAGAAGCTTGAGGTATAATGACCAACCTGTACAGTTTGCTGATATCGTCGGCGGACAAATGACCTTGAGTATTTCTTTCTCTACTATCAATTCCTCAGGTTCTCTACCAGAGCTTATAGATTTTGTTATTGAGCTTGATAATAAATCTTTTACATTCCCTCTTACAGGAATTAGTGTTGATTCTGGGGCTGCCCTTGTAACAATTGATATTCCATCTGATGATTACACAACCTCTATTAATACGAATGCAAACCTTGTTCTCAACTATCAGTTTAGAGGAGCTTCTTATAATGGCTCCTACACAATCAATGGGTGGGTTAACAATACTAAAGGTAGGCTTAATGATGCTGTACGTTTTATAGCTCAACAAGAAGCCTCTTTAGCGGAGTCTAGGGTTGATGCTAAGATTGGTTCTCTGGCTGAGGATATCGATAATGATGGTGCTTCACTCCAGTCTATTCAGCAGCGTATCTCACCTTACAAAGAGGTCACACAGGTATTTCCTGATAGTGAAGCTCTCTTCCTTGATAGTACAGGATCAGATACATTCCCAGCAGCTTTGACAGATCTTACTCAGGTTAGTGTTGATAATCCGAGGTTCACAGGAGGGGATATAGCACTGTATGTAGCCACAGTGGCGGGGGCCTCATACACACTGAACAACATCACACAAGATACCTCAACCCCTCTACAAGACTCTGAGGTTACTGTTGATCTTGGTGAGTCACTGACTGATGGAACTAACACTTACTTTGTTTATCGTGTTACAGGACTCATCTCTGGTGATGTGTATGAAGTTGATCGTATAACTTCCGAGAGAGTTGTAGCATGGCCTGATGACATTAATAATCTTGAAGATGATATTTCCAGGATTGATGCTGAGCTTGAACATGGGATATTGAACTTACCAGATGCTATTGTTCATGTCCTTGAAAACCAAGTAGAGGTGACTGAAGAAACAACTCCTACTATAATCGCTACAGATTATAACAAGCAACTCGCTGGTAGTTCTAACACATCTCAGACAGTCTTTTATGAACCTTCCCCAAACACTCCTGGATCAGGTGTAACAACTTCTAAACCTATCAGTGATTTGTCTGGTGATCAGGTTAGACGTAAGCTCCTCTACTTCCCTGCTGGAACAACCTATACAAACTCTACCTACCTATCAGCTTTTGACGGAGCTACATCGAGAGATCTGATTGAGTACGTTAATGGTGTGTTCAATGCTAAAGTGTTTGTACCTGCAATACCTTCAGGTTCTACTGTCGATACTATCTATCCAGCTCAGCCTACACGTGTAAGTGGTGCAGGTATTTGGCAGACAGTTCCAACTCTTACTACACAGAGTGGCTTTCCAGTTCCAGAGGCTGATGAAGTTTTCTTCACAAGGAATATTCCAACCTCTACTACAACTCTGAACATTGCATACAGAGGACATTCGAATGGTAACATCTTTGGTACATCCTCTACAACCTTAACTGGTGTGGGCGGTGGGAGTGAGGTTTCTACAACATTCACTCTGGATGATGGCGGAGAGATTGCCACTGTAGAGGTCTTGTGGAGAGCTTCTAGTAGAGAAATACGTGTCAGTGTAACAGAGAGTGTACGTACAGGACTCCCTACTATCGATGATATTCAGGTTATACTGTCATTCTCTCAGACAAGGGTTGTACCTTCTACACCTGCTACTGTCAGGAAGGTTCCTCTTGAGTTTGAGCATCCACAAGGTCAAGTCTTTGCTATTAAACCTAGTACAACTGACACCTTAGTCCTTGTTGGTGATAGAACGGAGGTTGATACAGGTTATGCATACACAACTTTGTTTGGTGGCTCAGAAGGGGGGCACCTAGTAGCTACAGGAGAAGGTAATACATTCCTCAACTACAAAGACTTTGACCCGATCAGCTCTACTATAACTGACCTTGAGAACCATGCAACACTTCCTCAGTTTGGTCTGTTCAGTACTAAGTACACTCACTCTACTATTGTTGATCTGGACACACAACTAACTGTTAGGAATAGTCAAGGAGATGTAGTTAACGTAGGGGAGGGGACTATCTTAGTAGCTACAGACAATTCAAGGTGGAGGTTGGAAGTTAACACTGTGGGTGCTTTATCAACAACACAGGTTGTGTAGTTCTTCATCAAAAGTATAGAAGCAGGGGTCTTATTATAGCCTCCTGCTGTACACACAATTACAACAAAGGTAGTCAAGTATGCCGCTACATATACAACAAACAGATTTGTACACTGAGGGTTTTGATGTCACAGAAGCTGAGGAGGTTTCTGTTAAAACTTTAACTGATTCTGCAAGAGTTGTAAAGGTTACTACGAATGCAGATAATATCGAGTTCCAAGTAGATAACCAGCAAACTGCAATACTAGATAATGCAGGTAACTTTAGTTTAAAAGTGGCTAATTCTAGCATAGGTTTTGAGGATGGAACAACTATAGGTTCCTCTGAGTCAATGATCAGGCACGGATGGATGGCCTATAGTGATGCAGCTACTGCAATAACCCCACTCTCAATACCCGGCACGAATGTGTACACAAACCTGTCTAACGATGGAGCAGGTTCGTATACTAACCTATTGTTTGCTCCACCCGGAGTAACCGCATTATGGAATACTACAACAAACTCATTAGATTTCTCTGAGCTTAATGTAGGAGATACAGTAGATATACGCCTTGACCTAACAATTACAACATCCTCAAATAACCAAGAAGTTGCTACACGTCTGTTACTAGCCGATGGAGGGTTTTCATATGACCTCCCATTCAACGATAACATGTATAAAAGTCCTAACTCTTACCACCTTGTAAAGTATATGGGATTGTATATCGGAGACACTAATACAAGAGATAATCCAGCAAAGATTCAGGTAGCTACTGATGACACCTTAGATGTGGTTTTTAATGGGATTTATATCCGAGTTTTAAAAGGACTATAAACATGCTAGAAAGTATGACTGTATGGAAGGCTGGAGAGCTTGTAATACTTGGTGTGCTCGGTTGGGTTGGGTTTATCATTAAAACTCAAGATAAGAAGAGTGCTGATCAGGATGCTGTCATTACTGCACAAGCAGCCAGGATGACCAGCTTAGAAGATAAGATCTATGAGATGCAGACTAAGTTTGTTACAGAAGAGCAGATGAATAGTAAGTATGAAAGTATGCAGGAGGATATGAGAGAAATGAAAAGTGATATTAAAACTCTACTAGCTAGAGGGATGAGGTGATGTATGACAAGTAGGAAAGGAAGTTTTGAACTACAGAGTAGTCAGAATAATAGCTCCACCCAGAGAGGTAGTAAGCCTAAGAAAAGGTTACTAATAAGCCTGCCTCAACCACCACTGTTAGAAGTAGATAAATAACACAAGGAAATACCGAATGAATATTAATAAGGTGTATGCAATCACTACCCTAGTTTTTGCATCTCTGCTGTCAGGCTGCTCAGTCATAGGAACAGCAGGGAGCGCAATGAGTGTCGCTACAAACCTTTATTGCTCAGCTCCTCAGAAAGCTAGACAGATTAATCGAGCTGTTGTAGGAAAGGCTGTAAGCCCTCACGCTGTATCAATCAAGTGTGATGGTGATTAACAAAAGCTGACTGTACAGATGGATTTAAACACCCTGCTGTAAGCTCCTTACAAGCCCTGTGAGATGTTTTACACTACAGGTATATAATCACAACAAGTAATGTAGAAAACCGCTCACAGGGCTTTTTTAGTTAAGGATTAGAAGGTGTGCATCTCTCTGGCATAAGAGACCCTTCATTTATCTTAGGAGAGATACTTCTGTAACCTCGGATATATAGCACCCCCTCTATACACACCGTAGGATAATTTCTTGTTCCTGATTTTACAGATTCTTTAAAGTCACTGTTTCCATTGCACCCAAGCAGAAGGACGCTACACACTAAACCAATTAACACCTTAGACTTTACACTTAACATATTACATCCCCTATTTAAACTTTAATAATGATGATTGTGAACTAGTGAATGAAGTTTTGCAATATTACTGTCACGGTTATCATAACCAAGTACTTCATCAAGATATAAATCTTTGATTTCCTTAATTAAGGTCAGATTGTCACGTGACATCTTCCTGTAATTATCTTGTGCTTGCTGTGCATATACTTGACTATTGTTAATATTTCCACTCATATCATCCACTATCATTGATAGATAGTAATAGTCGAAACAACCATCACTATCAGCCCAACCTTCAACTGTGTAACTAGCACTAATGTAAGACTCTGTGAGTCTAGTTTAATCACTAATTGTTCATTCATCCTCTTTAAACTTACCTATTAAATTGCAATATGGCGAATATGTAGTACTTGCTGCATACTCTACCCATACCTACTACAGACAAGAAGACGATTTTCATAGTCACCGCAACCTTCTTCAGTTAGCTGCTTGCAAGTGAAGAATGACATATGCCCCCAACTAGATGTTGATAACTTGAACATATGAGGGTTTATCTTCTTAGCTCGACGCTTAGAAACTCTAACCCAATTCTTTCTGATATACTCCTTGTCTTGTAGGTTAAACTTATCACTACATTTCCAGATAATCACTTCATAAGGTTTTGATATATGCACAACCTTACAGCAAGATGTGCAACGTTTACCCCCTTTATCATACACGCTTCACTCATCCTTCCTCCTTAATACTGTCTGTAAACTCCTTACAAGCCCTGTGAGAGGTTTTCCACTTAGACTGCTACGTTTTTATGTCTTTGTACAAAGCTTCTCACAGGGCTTTTTAACGCCTGTTATTCGGAGGCTGAAATAACCCCCTCAAAATCCTTTCTGGCTGCAATAGCCATCTTTACTGAATCTTCTATAGAGTTTCCTTCCATAGCAAAAGATAGGGTGCTTATGTGATCAATAAATGTATGTGCAAGAATCTTCTCCGCAAACTCTCGTTCAGCACCTGCACGGATGATATTATCCAACACTTCATCCCCTGTGTCTGGAACTTTCATATGCAGACAGAAATGTTCACGTTTACTAAGCCCTGTTTCTGATAGTTGTTTTGTACCATCTCTGAGAGTTTCGTACACAGGGTTTGTTGAAGATCCTGAATTGCGTGACGTAATAGTCATTGTATTTCTCCTTATTTATAAATTGTAGTAACAACTTCTCGTGCATACACTTCGCAGATATCCTCTACCTTTGGAATCTCCCAGTCGTTATCAAACTTACTGCCATCTCCGTGTGTAGACATATCCCAGTATTCAAAGTAACGAAGCTCCTCCTCAATACAAACCTCCTTCACAACTCGAAAGTTCGTATACCAGCGATGCTCATCGTGATCATCTTCAACAACAGTTTTATAGTCTTCCTCAAGAAGTTCAAACAGGTTATCATTATCTGTATCATAACCATTAGATTCACAAACTCCTGTCAAGTGTTCTTTCAGAGTTTTCTTTGTGCTCGTCTTTACATCTGTCATAGTATCTCTCCTTGTTGTTTATTTGTCAGTTTCTAAATGTTCTGTTAAAGGCACATACTTAGTTATCGTAGTAACAACTTCCTGTGGAAACACTTCAACAATATCATCAATATCTGGGACAGTCCAACCTCCACAATCTTCTCGGTCATCACGGTCAGGGTTGTTAGGAACTACATCAACGTATCTGAAGTACCTTTCTTTTCCGTCAATGACAAGACTAACTACAGTCATCCATTCATAAGCACGTTCACCTTCGTGAAACAATACTCTTTCTTTTTCTGAGCTATACAGTTCAAACCACTCAAACAGATCTTCATTGCTTGATTTGTCATACACAGTACTACCTTCTACACAGAGTATTAAGTGTTCTTTCAAAGTTTTCTTTGTATCTTCCACCACAATTCTCCTTATTTATTAGTTCCCAACACCAATGTAATCAGGAATATTGACAATAAGTATCTGCAGTCCACACACCTCATCGCTACCTCCTGTACGATCCTCTAGCGAATACACTGCAAGACTATTAATTTGAGCTTTAAGGAGATAGTAAGTATCGTATCCTAGATAAACATACACAGGGTTTGTTGAAGATCCTGGATTGTTATTCATATACCATTCACACTTCTTCTTCATTATCTCTTCAATTACATCACACATCGCTCTCAACCTCCTTGAAAGAAAAACTAAGCAAATCTACTTTTTTAGTTATCTCTCCACCATAAACAAACAAGAAGCTATCATATTGCTCCTTTGTTATTTCTGCCCAGTCAGTCGTGATAGATATGAATATTCCATTGTACTCACTAACTAGGCTTCTACTCTTGTAGCTAACACACCCCATGTAAGGGCAAATTGTCTTACTAACTTGTACATAACCTCTAATGGTTTGTGTGTCAACCTCTTCTTCTTCTTTGTTGGTTTCGTACCCACCAAATAACCATTTAAACATATGAATCTCTCCTATTGAAAATCAAATTTATAACCCTCTTGCTTGATGTAAAAACCTCCTGTTCCGTCTGATGTATCAAGCCACTCATCCAAACATTCATGCAGAAACTTCCTCCAACTTTCATCGTCCATGTTAGCAGAGCTGCAACCTGGTGGGCAGATATCCGAGTGAACCTTATTACACATTTCTGCTCTTGTGAGATATTCAATCTCTGCATGAACAGTATTAACTCTTTTATCTTTATTACACATGTGCCCACTCCACAACATCAATCATCTCAACAACTCCGCTTTCCAGCTCCATCTCCCACTTCCCTCGATTGCTGCCTGAAACATGCTTAGTTCGTTTAGCTTTAAAGCTACCTTCCCCAAACAACTTAGTACGTTCATCCTTGATATGTAGCCACACACCAACAGGAGGAAGAGGTGCCCCTGTGATCGTGTTGAAGTGTTCCTTTTCAGGAAGAGTTAGCTGGCTACGAAGGTTGTCAATAGTGAATAGCAAGCTTCTTACTAAGTACGTGTGTAGTTCAGTTTTAGGTTGGTTGTTGGCGATAGCATCTTCAACTATCTTTCGGATCTCTAACTCTTCGTGTTCATACAGCGTAAACAGTCCGTTCATCAATCTTCCTCCAACAAATATGTACTATTTTCAATAATATTTAATACCTCATAAGCATTTCCTATTTTATCCTTCAACATGGATAATGCTTTCTCCTTTACAGCCTCCTCCTTATCGAAGTAATCAGCCTCTCTCTTTATCTGAGCTTCCACTCGACTACCCCAAGCACTCATAAGGTTGTTGAAGTTTTGAACAGACACCTGTACACCATTAATAGTGAGGACAACTTCCATATGATCTGGGTCGAAGTCCTTTGCCTTTACCACATCTCGGATGCCTTCACTCTCTAGAAGTAGATGATTGAAGTATGTAGGCTCATCAATAATTTTTGCGTTATAGTTTTCAGGTTTCATTTTATTTCTCCATTTTCCAAGCTTTACTGGTGATGCCTTTCAAATCTTGTTTACAAACCTGCTTAGCTTCAACTGAACTATTAACAGAAGCACAATAAGTAGATATATTGCGCTGAGTTTCTGCTGACACCATAGCAGTTGTCATGTAGGCATCTACTAATCCACAAATAAACCCTGTCACCATTGAGTTCATCTTATTTTTCCTTATTAGTTAGTTTCTATTTGTCCTGTTTAAGTAACTCAACAGTAAACACTTACACGACTCTTGTCAATAACATTCTCAGCTGTTTCTGAGAAGTCACAGAACATAGCCATTATTCCATTGTGCTGAAAAGGTTTTGTTCCTTCTGCTGACACATACACTACATCAATCTTCTGTCTAGGTTTGTACGGACAGGTGAATGAGGTGTTGTCTGTGAAGGACGCTTCAGTGTCGCCTGTAGGAGAGGAAGTTGTAGGTGGAGTAGTATGTTGTGTAGTCATTCGCAAGTCTCCGGGAGTAAAGTTACTTTGTCTATCTTGACAGTGCCAACTTTTGTCAGGTAGTTCACTCCATCAATACACTTAATGCTGTGGTGAGTTCCTACAGAGGATTGGATAGTAGTGTTCTTACGACGACGTTCTTCAAGGTCAGCTACTATGTATGTGAACACCTTAACAATAGCCATAACACCAATACTACCAATTATACACACTGCAATAGCTACCGCAGCTTTATCAATAATCTTCATAATTGTTCCTCGTTAGGTGATTAATGAAGTGATATCTTAGTAGAGCTTTAAAGGTATGTAAAGTGGTTGACAATAATATATTTACACCGTACTATAAGGATTCACCAATAACATTCCGAGGAAAGATACATGATTAAAGCTGCAGACACAAACTTGTCAAATAGTGAATACCGGTTTTTAAAGCTTCTTGAAGAAGCTGAGGAAACTGAATGGAAGAGTAGTGAGCTTATCTCTCTCTGGGATTGTAATGGACCTTACATGAGAATGTTCACTAATGAACTTGTCAAGAAAGGCTACATGAGTAAGCAGAAACGAGGAGGTAATGTGAACTACTTCAAACTTAAATAAGAGGTGGACTAACAACAATAGTAGTTGTAAGATTCTATGAAACCGAAACGATAAGGGTACATCGATGGATATAAAATTACCACCCTCAGTCATTAGATTCATAGATGAACATAGAGGAAGTAGAAGCCAACAAGCTTTCATTCTATTTCTTCTTAAAGCTCTAAGAGATAATCCCAACACTTTAGCTGATATTTCAGCAACACTTTTTAAGGATCAACATGGCACGAGTAACAAAAGAGGAAGACCAGAACTTCACAAAGATTTACAATAGCTTTAGAAGAATGGTTAAGGTTAGAGGGATTAATGACTCATTAGTCTCATTAACTGCTAACGATAAAGAATTGTATTCATACCTAAGAAGCTGGGACAGAAGCTGTAATAAGGTTTACATGACTATCTACCAGATGACCATAGATCTCGGTATCAACAAAGCGACAGTTCTCAGGAGTGTAACTAAATTAGAATCAATAGGGTTGATAAGTGTAAACCGTGAAGGAAAGAATAACAGTTATACTACAAAGTATTATGAGGATGTGATAGTGGAGTGGACTACAAATGAGAGAAGTAGTAGTTTCTTTGGTACTAACCATGACATGAAAGGGGTTACGTTAGAGTCTAGCTGTACAGGTACGGAAGATTGTCTGTGTGATACATGCACATTACCTTTTTAGTTTGGTTGCAAAATGCAACCAATAAATGATGGATAGGTTGCAAAATGCAACCAATATATGTGTCAAAATGCGCCACTATAAGAATAATATAAGAACAAAAGAGAAATAAGAATAAGATCAAAAGAAAGAGCCAACTACTTAGCCACCTTAATAGTAGTAGAGCTTACAGCTCAGACACCTATTACAACAACTAAGTGGTTGCTTAATAGCTTCTTTTACAAGGAGAGAGGGTTTTGTGTTCCACTGTTATTACCCTCTTTCGGTTTGAGTAGACTATGAAGTTGTCTTGTTAGCAACTATGTAGGAACTATCCCTTCGGGATCATAGATTACATAGACACTTAACAAGCTACTTAGTCTCCACTGTACAAACAACAAGTAATAACAAAAGACAAGTTAAAATTAACACCTTGAACAAGCTACTAAAACGTCTACTTAATATGTGATTTTATGTTTGCTCTTTTTGTTATGTGTGTTACTATTAGGTTGTCTGTACAGGATCTATGTCAATCTGTGTATGTGTTCATCCCTACGGGATAGTTGCTACACAAAAACTACACAGTAGTGCTGACTGCAATATTTACACATTGTTTTCATGTACACTCTCCCATCTTTACTCTATATATATTTAAGGTAATTTTCGGAGAGTGTTTAGAAGTATCTATGTAGTTGGTGTTGTAAATACCTTTAAAACTGAAAATAAGGACACTGCCATGAGCAAGCCACTAGTGCTGCCTGTTGAGGTAGAAGATAAAGCTATTGAGTTGAGGAAATCTGGTAAATCTTACAAGGTTATACTTGAAGAATTGCTAGAATACGGAGCCACTGATTGGTGGGTTAAACGTGTATGTAAAGGAGTTGTTATGGAAGAAACTGCCATAGACAAAGCTGCAACACAAGTTTGTGAGTTAGCTATCAGAAGTTGTGGAGTGAAACCATCAGAGATTATTGAGGTGTATTACAGCATCTTTGGAACAGTCTTTGATGACACAACACAGAAGCATGAACTGGCCTTGTCTCAGAAGGACAAGAACACTATCAAGAGGAAGGCCACAGCCCTTGGTAAGAAGCGTGGAGAAAGAGTTTTGTACGTACCTGAATGGGTTGATGTACACAACTGCGAGGTGTCTAAACAGACGCTATTTAGTGCTGCTGAAACACTTCATTATTGTCTGATGGAGATTGAGAAGATGTATGTGGACAGGTTTCCTACTGCAACTGCTTGGGAGATTAGTTCGTTTATGTATGAGGTAGCTGCTTGCAATATTACAGCATTAAGTCCTCAAGGTATTAGTGCAAGGTTTGACAGTGTTGTTGAGAAGCTACATACTATAGAAGATTGTGTTGAGCAGGACGGGCAGGAATAACCCATGAAAGCTGATAAGAGTACTCGGCAGTGGCTTAACAAGGAACGTAGCCGTTCAGGTAAGAAGAATGGTGTTGTCAGGCATGTTGGTGAGCACACTGAAATAACTAATGCAACAAGCAAGACAAAGTATAGACGTAGTAATAATAAACGTTATTGGTTATAGAGGAGTGAATAGTTTGTTAAATTTAAATAAGGACGGATTAAGCCCTTGCACTAAGCTGTATGCCCCTGTCGGATATTGGGAAATGTCTGAAGAGGAGAAGTCTGTAGTATGTAATGGTATGGGGGCTAAGGATAGCCTTCTTAGTCCGTTTATTCCAAACACCTTTCTCGGTCTGGATATGTCTGAAGCTGGGAATATACACGACTACATGTACTTGGTAGGTGTTACATACAAGGATAAGGAAGAAGCTGACCGAGTGTTTCTTAATAATATGCTACGTATCATCCAGGCTGAAAAGGATAGTTATCGGTTAACTACCTATGTGCGTAGACGTATAGCATGGTCTTATTACACAGCGGTTGTTGAACTTGGTTCTACAGCTTATTGGGAAGGTAAGAATGGAGAAGATGAAGAGAAGGAAATATCATAAGAAATCTTTATACAGGGTGTTGATTAGGTGGTTAGCCTATGCAATAATGCTCTTGTTGCTACCGTTACATAACCAAGGAGAATACAGATGACTAAGTTTGAGAAGTGGTGTGAAGATGAAGGGTTTGACCCAAAAGGAGTGTTTACGGTTGTAAGCGCATACTACAAAAATTTCTTCTTAGGAGATAAAGTAAAGGTTGAACGTGATGACAACAGAAAGTGGATACATTTTATCTCAAAAGAAGGAGAATCCCACCTTTTGAGTTTCGAAAAACGACTAACACAACTACCAGAGGACAATACAATGAACAACCCTACACAGTCATTCCCACAAACACCTTTTAAGTTGTCCTGTGGGGATCGTCCTGAGGTGCGTCAATGGTTGAAGGATAATGGTTGTAAGTGGCAAAGTAGTGAAGATTTAACAGAAGAGATGCTTTCTGAGAAGTTTTTGTCTATAGATAAGCAACACAAGGTACTTTATCATAAGAATAAAGAGAGATACATTGATAGAAAACTACCAGAACTAATCCTCTCCTTCTCAGACCCAATCCCTGCAGCTGTATGCTCATGGGAGCTTGTAAAAGAAGAGAAAGAGGCTACTACACAATCTCCTTCTCCATCCCGTAAGCGTAAGAAGCTGAAAAAGGCTATCAAGAAGCTTCAGAAGGAACTGACTAAGCTTGAGCAGGAAGAAGCATAAGAGCTCCTTACTACACAGGAGTTAAACGCGACTAGGAGAGGTTTTACTAAGCAGGTAGTGTGATTGTATACCTATAAGGTAACGCCTCTCCTAGACGGCTTACAGAAGCTCTAAGACATACTAAACAGTACAAGGAGAAGAATATGTTTACACCCTCCCTTTACCACAAGATGTACAAGTCTTACACTAGTCCTCTGTGGTGGGCTGGAAGTTACATAAACGTGATGTCTGCAGTGAATGAGGTGATCGCTAATAAAGATCTTAACAAATGAAACCTTCCTCTGTTGACTATGCAGACTGCTAGGTTTATAATAGGGAATGTTTAATTTTTGAAACAGGAGATGGTGACTACAATGGATAACAAGATGCAAGAACTACTCGACTCACTAGACAACCTTATTAATGATAACTTTGACTTTGAGGTAGATCATTGGGATAATGGAAACCTTGATGACTCTTATGAGTATGGTGTGAAGGTTGGGCATCAAGAGGCTTACCGAGATATTAAGAGGTTGATTGAAGCTCACTGATAATTAAAGTGTTGGAGATAGCTCTATCGGTCCTAACTAAACAATTGAATGAGTTGGTGGCTGATTGCACTAATGAGAAATAAAGCACCTAGTAATAACGCCCGTAACACGGGCAAACGATTGAGCGTAGCGAATGAGGCTTGTCCTGTGTTTACGCTTGTTATGTTTCGTATATTCAAATTAGAATGGGGTAATTTTATTGTGAGTAAACTTTTGAAAAATGAATGGACCTTTAATAACCTCAGCGACGAGGTTAAGCGACTCAACACTTTCTCTTCCAACGGGCAGTATCAGATTGAGATGATAGAAGAGATTATCCACCATCTCAATATTGAAAAGGAAAAGATCAAGATTGCACTACTTAACCGTGATTAATTTCCAAATCTGTAGGCAAGTTTTTAAATAAATTACTGACTACAATTGGGTGGGCACCTAAGAATGTTTTACAATCTCCACAGTAAATAACTTCGTACTGGCCATTGCAAGGTCCGTATAGGTGTTCGCTTAGAGAAATCTTGATATTCTCTTTTTCGCAAGACAGGCATTTAGGGTTAAAACCCTGTTTAAAGTGGTAATCAGACATAAATAAGTCCTCCTTGGACTTGGTGTTAAAGAGCGCTCCAGCTTGGTTGTAGGAGTGCAGGTGAACATGTAACACTTTGTTATGTTTTAAAATTGACTAACTATCCACCGTATGAGGTTTTTATGGAAAAACAAAGAACAGGGAAAATTCTTTTCGACACAGAGGATTACACTAAAGAACTTTCTCGTCTAAAAGAGCTACTTAATTCTGAGGAAGTCCCTAACGAATTGCGCAGATTCTTCAAATGTTTGCTCGACGTGGGCTTGCCTGAGTTCTTCGTAGCGAGCAGTGAATCCACAATTGAGGCAGGAAACCTCGTCACTAAGTTGGAAGTCACTGGAGAGTGGGAACTCTTCATTACCGCACTTGATACATTTGTAAGTTCCAAGAGAGACGTTTAATTCAGACATAATAAGAACTCCTTTCTTAACGGTTAGGAATAGAACTAGATAAACATAACGCCGCAAACAGCGGCAAGCGAAGCGCAGTCCGGTTGGATTGCTTTGTTATAAGCTCTTTGTTGTACTAACTATTTGGTGAGCGCCAAACTCAACAGTCATGTGAGGGTAAGACGCTACTAATTTGAGATTTATTTTCTATGTTCCAATTTGATCAGTTTGGTTCTGGAAGCTTCAGAAAAGCTTAGAGAATTATTGGTTAGGTTTTCTTGCGAAAGATCTTATTTGCCTTGGACAGCAAATACGCGGCAGCGGCCAGATCCTTAATCGCAGCAGCATTTTCAACTGCAACCTGAACCAAGCTTACAGGGACAATACTACCGGCAACCTGTAAGACAATGGTCAATTCGATCATGGAATCGTCTCCAGTGTTTGTATGGCGTCTGCCAGTCACAACCACCAGAGGGTGAATTTCAGTAAGACTGTGTGCTTGCCCACCTCCTTGCTGGACTGAGTGAATCGTGCACAGAATGGTCAAGTTCTGGAGTGCACATTTAGATAAAGAGCTTGTAACATTTTTAATAAAGCCGAGGTGTGTCATAACCTCTTTGGTTTACTTTTATAACACGGATTATGGAGAATAATTAATGACGAACCTCATTGAAGAACATTTTAACTCCTTGATAGAAAATTACGAGCACAAGGTACGTGTAGCTAAGGCTAAGAAGGAGTTCTTCCTCGAATCTGTAAAGGAAGGGAGACTCACACAAGAAGAGGCTACAGACTTAGCCCTTAACTACACCGTAAGGTAGCAGGACTAGTCGCCAGAGACGACCTCATCAAATTGCATCCATTCTTCATATTCTGGGTGATTTTTTTTAAGGTGCAGGTTAAGTAAATCTTTTTAGTTGGTGCTGATCCATAGTTGTACCTCCTAGGTACGAGAGTTGAGAGGTATAACCCAGAGATAAACGGACGGAGCTAAGCGGAGTTCCGCTTTGATTGAATTGTTATGAGAGTCTTATTTATATGTAGTATGGCTAGACTTAGGAGTAAAACGGCAGCGCAAAGTCTAGGGGGATTTGAAAAGGATTATGCTGGCACCGACAGAGATGCAGATAGACCTATAACTAAAGAGCAGATGGATTGGGCTGACATAATTGTTTGCATGGAGAACCACCATAGAAGCAAACTGAGAAGAAAATATAAAGGGTATAGTCATAAAATGCAGGTATGGAATATACCTGATGATTACGACTATATGGATGACACATTAATTATGCGCCTACGCGGAAAGGCTCAAAGCGCATTCGCATAACCTTTGCGCTAAGCGCGTTGTTATATGGCGTTCTAGGAATTTACTGGAGAGAACAAATGTTTAATGAATTTGAGGTAGACTATGATATACCAAAAACTAAGTGAAGTTTTGAAGGAAGCTGTAGACATCATAGGTCTTGAGCGAGCTATCGAGGTTGTAGTGGAGGCTAAGCTAAATAGCGAGTCTACTATCTCGATTCCTTGTGGGTTGTCAAGAGAAGACAAACGTAAGTTTATAATCAGTAACAAGGAACAGGTGTTATGAAAAACTCTGAATACGAGAAAGCTGAAATGTTACTAACAGGTATGCGCGATTTGTGGAAGGAAGTGTTATTGAAGAATGGACACACAGAGGCTGTAACATACCTTGAGAAGAAGTATAATAAAGGTGGTGAGGTCTTCTCTTGAGGGATGGAGTTAAATCCTGTTTCGAGCTAAGAGTGGGACAGACAGTAGTCTTTAAACAAGCAGCTGAATATGCCTCTGTAGAGATGCTGGATCTATTCTATGAAGAGGTTGAAAACAATCCTGATAAACTTGTTGAAATAGTAAAGGTTGATGTGGTAAGATCTACAATATCATCTCACCTACTAAGAGAAACTAAGCAGGATCTTGAGAAAGGGACTTTGGAGTTTACTGAAGTAGTGTAATAAGAAGTAGCCTTTGTAGCTTAAGGTAAAGCGGCCTGGCTCATAACCGGGAAGACTCTGGATCGTTACCAGTCGGAGGCACCAAGCAGGTGTAGTTTAATGGTAGAATTTCTGGCTTCCAACCAGAAGATGCGAGTTCGATTCTCGTCGCCTGCTCCAACAAGGCCCTACTCCCCTCACAAGCCTCCTAAGCTTGCGACACAAAACAGAGGGAAGGATGTCAAGGTGTTCGATTCACCGTAGGGCCTCCAAATATTTAACAATGAAGATTGTGTAAAGATCCCACTACACATGTATAAGGTGTAGATATTCATCTTCCAGTCTTCATTATTAAATAAACAACACTAAGTATTTTTGTAAGTATTTTTAGCAGCCTCATTTTCCGTCACGGGCCTTCTAAGCCTGTCGCATTACAGCAGACGGATGGAGCGGAGGTGTTCGATTCACCATGAGGCTGCTAAGGGTATTTATACAAGTATATTTATATGCAAGTATTAACAAGTAGTAATACTTAAATAAGACCCAAGCCTCTTCGTAGCCTCCCCTCTACGTAGGAGCTTGGGCATTTTCGTATCTTACGTATTATAACTTTACATCATAACATTACCTTTTCTATTCATCACTTTTCATCCTTATAAGGCTTGTTTCTCAGGCTTTATAACAATGAAGGGAAAATTATGCCTAAAGAAAAAATTAGTAAACATTTCTATCGTCACGAAGTAGCCTGTAAGTGTGGCTGCGGGTTTGACACAATGGATGGGGTTACACTGGCTCTAGCTGATGAATGCAGGGACTTTGTACGTCACCCTATCAAACCTACCTCTGGTGCTCGTTGCGCAGTTCACAACGCAGCTGAGAAGGGTACAAAGCACTCTCAACACCTTAAAGGTCGTGCTATGGATCTTCCTACACTAGATCCTGAGGGGTTATACAACTACCTTTGCAATCAGTATCCAGACCAATACGGTTTCGGACTATACAAAACCTTTGTACATATCGACTCTCGTACAAATGGTCCAGCCAGATGGAAAGGAGGAGGCTTGTAATATGTCTTATGATCCTAACTTATTAATGTCTGTCCCCATCTACCGTATCAGGTTTAGACTTCAAGATGTCTGGGATAATGAGGAAGAGGAGTTTTTAAAAGACGCTGAGCTGGAATACTTGCTATCTGCTAACGGGAATGATGAGGGTATTGCTACGTTGGCGGCTGCTAGAACCATTATGGCTAGGTCTGCTCAGTATGTACGTGAACGAGAAGGACTAATTGAGGTTTATGGTAATCAATTATTTGATAACCTGAAAGATCTTATTGATGAACTTGAGAAAGAGTTTGCTTCACGTTCAGCTAATATTATTATTGGTGGTGTTGTCCGTACAGAAGTTGTTAGAGTGGAGGATGACCTTGAAAGTGTTGGCCCAGGTTATCAGCAGAACTACCTGTTCAGGGACACTAACTCCAATATTGGTGGTGGTAGCCGTGCTGTAGGTACACGAGGTAATCGTAACGCACGAGACAGAGGGTTTAGGCTTCGTGGTGTAGGGAGCTTCTAATATGTGTCCTAAGTTTACAAACAAGGTGACATCAAAGAACAACCTCACAAACTTCATGAAGAAGCTTAAGAACATCGATGGTGCAGAAGCCTCAGCAGGGTTTGATGATATTGATAAACATGCTGACTCTGGTACAGGGATGGCAACTATCGCATACATCCATGAGCACGGAACTAAGTATATTGTTCCTCGTCCATTTATGACACAGGCTGCTCAGCATGACAGAGATCACATAACTCTCAAGGATAGAGCTGATCTTATTGAGCAACACCTGTACAACAAGAAGCCTCTCCGTCCTCTTCTAAACAAGTTGTCATGGCGTATAGCTGACAACATACCTTACTCTATAACCTCTGGCAACTATGTTGTAACCAACAACCCTACGCCTCTACTAGACACATTAGAAATGGTTCAAAGTGTTAGGCGTTGGAGTAAGACAGGAAAAGACAGTTAACGAGAGTATTATAATAGATACATCAACAAGGAGACTAAGTATACATGGCAGTAAGACGTTGGACAAGAACAACAAGGAGTGCATTACCCAGGTTAAACTTAACAGCTCGTACAGTTACTCAGCAATTCCTTCCTAATGGTTATTCTTCTGATGATATGGTTGAGTTTAATGAGTTCACCTTAAAGGCCTGCACTATTCAGCCAGCTTCTGGTGAAGAACTAGAAACACTTGGAGAGGGTTATAAAGAGGTTGAAGCTTACAACATCTTCACAGCGACTAATGCAAACCCTGCAATAGAAGGAACTAATTCAAATCCTGATGAGGTGTTCCTGGATATGGGGATTTCTTCAGGAGAGCTTGCATCAGACCCTGGCTGGTTCATTGTGATGCAGAGGAAGGCGTGGAGAAACCAGGTAGTTCCACATTATCACCTTTTAGTTGTACGTAAGAATGATCAATAAGAGGGAAACAAATATAAGGAGAGACTATGACATTAAAGCAAACCTCACAGGGAGAAGCTTTTTATGATTTCTCTATAAACTTTCAAGAGTTTGTTAAAAGTGTTGTTGGTCATGATAGAGTTTATTATGCAATGACTAACTTCGCTAGACCAAAGGAGCAATATGTAACATATAGACCACGAATAACAAACCCCATGGATAGAGGAAGTTTTAGACGGTTTGATTCTGAGGGTAACTCAATTTATTCTCTTAACTATATAATTGATGTAGAAGTAAGCTGCTATAAAGAGTTTTACGATAAGGCTGCTCCAGACCCTTCCCTGATAATCCCTATCCTACCTCAAGATGTTATCTCGGCAATTATGCATAGGATTGAGAATAAAGGGGTTGCATATAAATACTTCTGGCAGAATGGTGCAGGTCATCATAAAAACTCTGTAGTAGAAGATCGTCCTGTACCTCTTGATGGGGTGAATTGGGAACAACGCTCTGTAGGGACTATGACATTCCACATGATCATAGAAGATGTCAGGACAGATGAACCATTTGACCAGGATATTGACGGGTTTATTCAGACAGTTATATTCGATACAACAGGACATGACGGAAGCACAACAATAACTTGTGAAGATGAGATTGTTAGTTACCCTCCACGTGATCCTTCAGATCCAATTATTCCAGCTCCTCCATAATAATAAAATAAAACACAAGGAAACCAAAATCGAATGACAACTAATATTCGTAAATATGTTGACGTTATTGTCAGCCGGGCTACTCGTCCAATTGATACAGCAAATTTTAACACCCCATTATTCCTAACTGAAACAAACCTGTTTGATGCTAATGAGCGTATCCGTACATATAATGATGTAGATGAGATGACTGGTGATGGTTGGAGTCCTACGTCAGCAGCTGTACGGTTTGCTACAAATGTATTCTCTGGTACATTCCGTCCTCAAACTGTAATGATTGGTAAGAAGAGTTTTACACGGTTTGAGGTAAGTGTATTGCCAGGTAGTGTTGAGTATTTCCTCACTATTATCGCTGTAGGTGTAGCGCCTCAGACTATCACATTCACAGGTACAGAGCTTACTAGCGAACAAGCTGTTGTAGATGGATTGGTGGCAGCTATTACAGGCAATAGCCTGTTAACAGGTGTTGTAGTAGCTGCTAATGTTAATGACAATCTTGAAATCACACCTCAAGGAAACAACGTAGTAACTGTAACAGGTTTGTCAGCAAACTTGCAAGGGAATATTAATCAGTTTTCTATTGATGTGACCTCTGGGGTTGGTGCCCAAGACTACTCTATAACTTTCGATAGTACTACATCTACGTTTACTTCAGATACCACACCTACTAAATTAGAAGTAGAAACAGGGTTACTAGCTGCACTGCAGACTACTTGGCCTCTCTCAGGTAGTAACATTCCAGCTATTTATGAGGTTGAAGATGTAAATAGTGGGTTGACTGAAGTTATAACACCTTCAGATGGTTTTGCTTATGTATTTGAGCAACGCATAGGGACTAACGCTGATGGTACTGTAGTCACATTGGCTGGTGATGAATTAACTGGTAGTCCTAATATAGATGTAACCTATGTTAGTGGTTCTGTAATTACCTCTACTTTTGCTGGTACGAGCCTATCAGTAACTCTCGATGTTTCAGGGGTAGCCCAAAAAACTTTCACAGGAGATATAGCTAGTATAACTTCACAAATAAACAATGACCCAGATTACACTGGTAAATTGGTAGGAGAGAGGTCAACAGCCACTGGAGCTACAGCTCTAAGGTTGTTGATAAAACCTATTGATGGAACTACCCAAGTTTCTGTTTCTTCTGTAGATCTAGGAGCGCAAGGTTATAACGGATATTACTTGTTGAACTTGGTTGACAGTCCATCAACCTTCTCCTTTGACATAAGTTCTGAAGGGATTACTTCAACTATCTCTGCAACAGGCACAAATTTCACCCCTGAATCAGAAATCCTTGATGCCCTTGCAGCAGATATTACAGGAACTGCTGCCTTATTGGGAGTTGTTACAGCCAGTGTTTCAGGAGGGCAATTACTTATTGACCCGACAGGAGGTACTACGGTAAACATCACTAACGTTTCTTCAAACCTTTCAAGCTCTTTTGATAAGTTTGTGGTAGACCCTACAACAGGAGGGGGTGGTGTACGATACGCTTTCGACTTAGAAGCAACCTCAGCATCTGTATCTCAGACTATTGAGTATACATCAGATACCACACCAACTGTCACAGAGATCTTGCAAGGACTGTCTGATCAGATCAATAACTCAGGTGTGTTTAATACAGCGCTTGTAGCTGGTGTAGATGGAAATGTTCTAAGTATTACACCAAACCTGAATCAGGATGTGTCTCTATCCTCTCTCACAGATAACCTGATGAACACTGTCATAGGAGCTGAAACTACAGAGGAAGCTCTTGCAGAGGCAGCTGGTGAAGATGACTCTTGGTTCTTCTTGTCAGCTGAAGATAAAACTCCAACTACACAGCTTGCTCTTGGTCGTTATGCTCAAGCAAATGATAAAATGTACATCACCACTATCCCTGCATCTACTGTAGCCTCTACTGCAGATGATGATATTGCTAGTCAGTTGATGAATGCACAACTAGACAACACACACACATTGACAGTTCCTGATGAGCGACTTGAGGAACAAGCTGAAGGTGGAGTTATCGGGGCTATTGCATCAATCAACCCTGGTGAAAGTATCCTAGCGTTCAAGAGTATGCCTGGTGTCAGCGTTACAGAGTTTAGTTCTACTGAGCAAAACCGTATTCAAGGTAAAAACTCTAACATCTATCCTTTAGTAAATGGAGTAGCTGTTTACGACAATGGTGTTAACCAGAGTGGTCTGTTCTTCGATGATGTGAGGTTTGGTCTGTGGATGAAAGCTCGAATTGCAGAGGCTGTGTTTGGTCTGCTTAAAAGAGAGAGTGATCTGGGACGAAAAGTGGTTTTCGGAGATACAGGATTTGAACAAATCCGTCAAGTAATTTACGGTCAGGTTATTAACGTAGCCATCCGTCGTAATGCAATACTCACTCCACAAGACGGAGTAGATGCAGCCGTAGTGAGGATTCCAGCACGTAGTGAGATCCCTGACAATGACATTGCAAACCGTACACTGCGGGATGTGGTTGTTGAGTTTACTTACTCAGGTGCTATTCAGCAGGTATTTGCACGTGTGTTTATCCTGATCTAATCAGTAACTATAAAGTCCGTCCACGAGGCTTCTGTAAAGGGAGCCTCTATAATCATTTGTAAAGGTAAAGGTAGATAGTATATGCAAATTCGTAACGTTGCAACAGGGTATTACGACCCTAAGAATGTGACACTCCTGTTAGGTGGTATTGAACCAGTTGATTACGCTGAAGATACAGCTATTGAAATCAGTAAGGAACAGGACAGGATTCTCCCTAAAGTTGGTGTAGATGGTGCAGTGGCAATTGCCCGCAACAGGAACGAGGTAGGTATGATTACTATCTCACTTAAGAACACTTCACGTACAAACCGAAGCCTAGTTAACTTCTATGCTCAAGAAGAGACTGGTATCCCTTGGTTCGATGTATCCTTCATAGATCCTTCATCTGGTATTGTTCTACAGACTCAAGGTTGGATTGAGACACAACCTACACTCAGTATGGCTCAGGAAATTATGCAGATGGACTGGGTGATTGGAGTTGCCAACATTTCCTATGAAGTGTCTCAGGATGCCCAGGAACAGGGTGTTGCAGTAGAAGCTGTATTCCGTGGGGTAATTACTTAATAGGTTTGTTATTGGTTAACAACACCCACACATAATAACTAAACATTAAGAAGGGGGCTGTGTAAAGCCCCTTCAAAGGAGAATAACAAACATGATTGAAGTACAAAAGAAATTCACTGTAGAAGTATTACAGCCAGACGGCTCCACTGAAAAGAAAGATTTGATGGTTATGCCTTGGGGAGTTTTTAAGGCAATGTCCCGGTTTCCTCAGGTAGGACGAGTAATTGCACAGCCTTTATCAATCCTTATGTCTGAAGGTGATGAATGGCAGAATGCTATCCCCCTCGCACTAGCAATGCTATTTGATGAGCTTGAAGCTAACGATGCTGTAGAGTTTTTCAAGATGATTTGTGAGGATGTATACTATCAGAATAGTGCAATCAACCTGGAAGAGGTTTGTGGGACAGACTTGTCAGTGTTGTGTCAAATTGCCGCTGAGAGTTTGATGGTTAATTATGGGAGTCTTTATCAGGGAAAAGGTTTAGCGTCCCTGATGACGCAAATGACAGGAATCACAAAAGTAGCATTGGCACAGAAATAACTCTTAAGCCTGGAATTGTTAAATATATAAACAGCACAACAGGGTTGGATTGGTGGGATCAGTTATACACCAGAGTGTTACTGAATAGTAATGAAAACTACTCCAGCCTTAAAGAAGCTCCTCTGTCGTATGTTATGAAACTATCCGAAGCTTTAGATATGAAACAATATGCTGAAGATCAGCTACAGAGAGCTAAAGCAGAGAAGGAACAACAGCAACAGAATAGTATGTCAAGGAGCCGATAATGGCTGTACAGACAATAGGAAGAATTGATAACAAGGTTGGTTTTACAATAGACCGACCTAGTTGGAAGAACCTAGACAGATACCAGAAACGTATTGGTCAGCTTAAGAAGCAACTCCAAGGGATTGGTAACACCAATATTGGTAGGATTACTGGTGGAGGTGGAAGAGGAACAGGAGGTGGAGGTAGGTCTTCTAGGCCAGCTGCACAAGATGCTCAAGTAAAAGCTCGTGAGAAACATTTAAAAGTTATTGCTCGTCGTCAAGATATGATGGACGCTAGGAAAATAAGGACTAGTGGTGCTGGAGGTTTCTTTGACAGGAGTAATTTGAAGCCTGAGCAAATGGAGAAGTTTAACAGACAGATTGCAGCAATCAATCAGAAGTTTATGTCTGGAGCAATCACCACACGAGAATATTCTGCACGTATCTCTAATGTACAAGCTAATATGTCTAAAGCTAACAGAGAGATGAAGAGTTTTAATAAGCGCTTCCGTGAATGGCGTACAATGTTAGTTGCGGGCGGTATTGGTTATGCAGGGTTTGAAGCAGGTAGTGAAGTAGTCCGAACTGGTCAACAGTTTGAGGCTACAGAAGCTAAGATGCTTATTGGTACAGGTAGTCCTGAGAAGGCTGCTGAGGCTATTAAGTATGTAAGGGGTCAGGTAACTAGGTTAGGCTTAGATCTAATAACTGCGCAGGATGGCTTTGCTAGGTTAAGTATTGCAGCTAAAGGTGTTATGGAGCCTACGCAAATTGAGGACTTCTTTACAGCTTTTAGTGAGTTAGGTGTTGCAGCTAAGATTAACACAGAGCGTATGAAGCTCGGTATGAGAGCTGTTGAGCAGATGCTTAACAAAGGTACATTGCAAGCAGATGATGTTAAAAACCAGTTCGCAGAAAGTATCCCTGGAGGGTTAAAATTATTCTCTGATGCACTTGGTGTAAGCAACGACGAGTTTCTCAAGATGATGGAAACCGGGAAACTGTTATCCGCTGAAGTACTTCCTAAAGTTACAAAGTCCATGGCTAAGATGGCTAGGACTGGTGGGTCATTAGACAAAGCCCTGCATAGTAACCAAACAGCTATGAACAGGATGATATCCACATTCCAAGATCTGAAGAATCAATTCTTCCGTGGTGGATTTGGAGACTTAACTACCAAACTGTTCGAATCTTTAGCTAACGGGATGAAAGCAGCCACCCCTTTAGCATTCATCTTAGGTAGAGCCTTGAACACAATCTTTACATTACTCACTCTTCCGCTAAGGTTGGCAGTTAGTCTACTAGTAGACATTATGAACCTGCTTGGAGTAGATGGTCAAAGTGTTGTTAGTAAATTTGCAGGGACTATTCTTGGTGTAGCTGCAACATGGGGTTTATGGGTTTGGAGACTAAAAGCTATTGCTAAGCATGTCCTGCCAGTTTTACAAGGTATGGGATCATTAGCAGCTAGCGGTGGAGCCGTCGCCTTATGGTTAGGTAGAATAGGTGCGTTGATGGCTGGTGTAATCGGAGGTATTGTAAGCTTCCCTGCATTAGTAGTTACAGCAGTTATTACAGCACTTTCAGCTATCTATTACTTCTGGGATGATATTAAGAAGTTTGCTACAGAAACTTATGACTATATTGCATCTCTATTCTCAGGAGATCAATTTAATGTGTCCGCAACAGGGTCTGCTACAGGTGGTGATGTAGGAGCTGCAGTTGTACGTAGCGCTGCTCAGAGTGTATCAGTTAATAATAGTGTTGCTGTAGAGGTTGACCTGAAGAGTGATATGTTGGATGCCAGAATCTCTCAAGGTGCATCATCCAACTTAAATAGCCTGCAGAGTGCTATGGCCTCTAACAGCAGCCAATAAGGAGACACTTTATGAGTTTCACTATAATTGCTGGAGGTAGGCAAAGTTTAATAACTAACGAATCAATTATACATATTGATGCAGCTACCTCAGTAACACCAAAGTTTACAAACACTGTAACAGCTCACCCGACAGAAGGTGGTAACAATATATCTGATCATGTATTCAGGCAGAACACTGTAATAGACATACAAGGATGTATTGTTAACTACCCGATAAGAGATGCTATTGATGCCGGACCAAATAGAGTTAGAGCGCAATATAGACAACTGGTCAGGTTAAAAGAAAATAGGGAGTTTATATCTGTAAGGTCAGAGTTACAAGCATTTGATCAATGTGTAATCACCTCTCTATCCTTTCCACGTACAGCTCAAGTAGGAGACAGTTTACAGTTTAGTATCACACTTGAACAAGTCCAGATTGTTGAACCTGAAGCTGTTATTACTAGCGCTGAGCTACTAGATAGGCTATTAAGACCTACGAAGGTAGGTAGTAAGGAAGCTAAGGATGCAGAGAATGAGGGAAACTCTGAAGCTGACGAAGGACTGTTCAGTAGCATAGGTAGTTTCTTCAGCGATAACTTCGGAGAAACTACAAGGGTTATTACAGATGCTGGAGAAACTATAATAGGTGGATAGAGAAGGCTTATAAATAAGCCTTCTCCTTGATATATAAGGATTATTTGTTATGATAGTATTACCTCTTGATAATCTGGCAGATTACACACAAACAGTTAGTTTAGAAGGAACCTCTTACGATATACGACTTCAATATAACCCAATGAGAACTACTACAGGGGATGGTGCTTGGTACTTCTCAATAGGTGCTTCAGGATTCCCTCCTTCTATACAGAGAAAAGTTACAAACGGGCTAGACATTACAGAAGGTTTTAAATACCTGACAGGAGTAGCTCCAGGTAACTTCTATGTCGTGGACGTAGAAAGGGACTATGGAAGAGTTGATAGGTTTGGATTAAGAGAGGACAACGGAAGGTTCCAGTTAGTGTATTTAAAGACTACAGAGCTTATATAGAAAATACAAAGGTGGAGTAGAATGGCCTTACAAGGACTGAATAGAAGATACAGGCTAGAGTTTGGTAAAGCCTTAAACCTGTCGAATATAGAAGAATTAGAAGAACTCCAAGTGTTTGTACCAGATAGAGGTTTGTCTGTTCAGTCTCGTATTCTCTCTACAGACACAGGACACAGGATACAGTTTGATATTGAAAAGACTGCATCCGCAGATCAGAACAAAGGATCTATAACACTTACTAATATAAATGATGACATGAAGGGGTTTATAGAAGCCTCTGCAGGTCAAGAAGTTTATGTTAAATTAGAGGCTGCAACAAATCAAGAACCTTTAAAAGTAATCTTCTTAGGTACTATTGTCAGTCTAACAGATAGATTTGAAGGTGTTGATAGGATCACTAAGCTAACACTTGGAGATGGTTATACGCCCGCTAAAGAAGCTGTGAGTAGTGTTTCCTTTTTAGCTAATGAAACCTACAAGAGTATTATAGAACGTCTCCTGGTTGATATGAAGCTTCCTACAGGGATCTTTGATGAGCCTCCCTTGTTGATGGTTGCTAAAGCTCCTTGGAGTTACGATGGTCCTACTGTTGATGGACTAAGACGAGTAGCTAAAGAGATTAACTATAGGTTTAATATAACTGATGGTAAGGTTAACTTTGTAGATAGACACAGGGTTAACTTGACAGAGGTAGCTGAGTATAACGAGCGTAGTGGACTGATAGGTAGTCCTGCTATACTTGATAAATCTCAAGGTATTAAACAGGGATCTTCTGAGTCACCTACAGGTATTAGGTTTAAGGTGTTGCTTGATGGAAACCTTACAGTAGACTCGTTAGTAATTATAAACAGTAGAGACTTCGAAGGTACTTTCAGAATATCCAAAGTTAACCACTCTGGGGATTGGCGTGGGAATGGGTGGTACACAGAATGTGAAGCATTAAAAGTTACTGATGTTCGAAACCCAGCACTCTCTTTCTTTGATGTTGGTGAGTTTGATGAAGGAGGTAATCCTATATAATGCATCAACCTACAGATAGTTTTACAGATACGTTAACAAACTTTATTGAAGCAAGATTACAGAATGTTTACACAGGTATTCCAGCAGTAGTTACAGCAGTACATTTAGACAGGAACTGTGTAGATGTTCAACCCCTTATACGTAGCAAAGGGGGAGATGAGAAACAAACCACTCTTCCAGAAGTTTACGATGTACCTTTCCAGATACTAAGTGGAGATGTAGGGAAGTTTAAAATAACATTTCCTATTCGTGTAAATGATACAGTGATGCTTCATTACTCTCAAAGAGACTTATTCGAGTTTTATGGAAGTGATGGTAAGACAGTAGTAGATAGTTTCTCAGGTTTAGCTCATCAGTCAAATCCTGTATTCGTCACTCCTTGTTTATTCACACACACTAACCCCACAGAAGTTGCATCGGATGCTGTAGTTATCCAAGCAGGATCTTCTACAATACGTATGAATGAAGATGGAAACATTATAATCACTCCCTCAGACACACTCATCGTTAACGGTAATACTGTTGTTAATGGAAACTTCTCTGCTAATGGTGGGAGCTTCACACACAACGGAGTTAATGTTGGAGATGATCATACACATGGTGGTGTTCGTAGTGGAACATCAAGTACATCGGTGCCTAACTAATGACAGACTTCTTATTGAATGAAAACAATGATGACCTCGCTATTGTAAACGGAGACTTATCATTTACCTCTTTAAACTCTCAAGATGTTAGGCAGCGTGTACTGATCACTATCCGTGCTTGGCAAGGAGAATGGCTGCTTAATGAAGCTTTCGGAATCCCTTATTTACAAGAGATATTCCAGAAGGTTGAAACTCAAACACTTGTTGATGATATCTTCCTTACAAGGATCTTGGCAGTTGACGGAGTAGAAGAACTTGTAAGTTTTAGAAGCGAGTTTGATAGGGTTAGACGAACATACTCAATAGTTGAAATGAACTTACGAACAACAGAAGGAGAGTTAATGGTAGGTAGGAGATTTAACCCTGACCGTTACATATACCCTGACCCTAATACACTCCAACCCATTGTTTGTAAAATCCCTTAACACAACACACGGATGTAGCACACTAAGGAGAATAATATGGCAGGACTCACATCAAGTGGGTTTGACAGAAAGACACTACCTAGAATACTTGACAGTTTACGACAAAGGGCCAGAGAAGCTTTCGGAGAAGATTTTAACACCTCCGATGACAGTGTGTTCCTCCAGATTGCAGGAAGCATTGCGTTAGAAGTTGATGAGCTGTGGCAGGCTACAGAGGAAAGTTATGCAGCCTATACTAGACAAGGAGCCGAAGGTGTTCACCTAGATAACTACTTTAATTTGTTAGGTGTTACAAGGCTCGATCAGGCTGCTGCTAACGGGCCAATCCTCTTAGAAACAGATAATAGGTTAGCGTTAACAACTCTGTCTAGTAGACGGTTTAGTCTTGCTAATGGTGCAAGGTTTATGTCCACTACAACAGGAGTTGGGGCATCTAACACTTACGCTTATCGACTAGCATTATCTGATTTAGTAACTGGACAGGTTTATACAGCCACGCTAGTAGATGATGCAGGTGCCGTACAGACACTCCCAAGTACATCATTAGCTGATGATGCAGAGAAAAGATCATACCTGAATGCGTTGGCATTGTTCTGGAATACCCATGTAGCTGAATCTGTTGGTAAAACTTCTGTAACAGCTGACACACTTCTGGTAGGTATTAACCCAGACACCACTTACAATATCCTATTATCCTCTCATGACTTTAACCTGTCACCTTTAGTAGGACTGAGGTATGGCATAGTAAACATAGAGGCTATTGAACCAGGCAGGCAACTGGTAGCCAGAGGTTCACAGTTCAGAGCTACACCTAATTTCCCCGGTTATTCAGACGCCTTCACTTACGAGGATTTCAACCCTGGTAGAAATGTAGAGACAGATGCAGAGTTTCGTATAAGAGGGGCTACACAGTTACGCTCAGAAGCTATAGGAACAGAAGACGCACTACTTCAACAGATTGGTATGCTTGGTGGTGTACGCTCTGTACGGGTTTATAAGAACGTTACAAACGTACCTACTGTTCAGGTTCCTCAGAGCTGGGCTTATCATGTTGTTGTGGCTGGAGGCGTGAATGAGGAGATTGGAGAGGTGTTGCATACTTATGGACCTCTTAATGTTGCTCAACACGGCTCTACTATTGTTAATGTGATGAATTTCGGTGGAGGTATATCTCCTCAGAGGTTCACAGAAGCTACTGTGAGGGATATAGATATCCGAGTTAGTTATCGTAAAGAGGATGGAACAGAGTTAACTGCAGATGAACAGCAAGAGGTTATATCTGGGTTCTTAAACCTTCTGACAAGAGTGGATATTGCTGAGGGGCTTACAACTCTCCAACTACAGCGTCCTGTACTGTGTAATGTAAATGACCTCATCATACTCACTGTAGAAACCAAGCCAGAAGGTGAACCAGATAGTGCTTATCAAGAAGTGAACTTATCAGCTGGGGTGTTTGAGATATTCAACTGGGGAAGTGACAACATAACATTCCGAAGAATTTAAGGAGGAGATATGACAAGTTTACTTGATGGTAAATCCTCTGTAAACGTTATTGAAGAAAAGCTTAATATATCTGAGACATTACCTAGTCATTTGCTAGGTCAGTTTTGTGACTCAGAGAACCTAAACAAATTCTTAGGGTTGTTCTCTCAAGAACTTCAAGAGTTGGAATCAGATGCAATTATCCCTCTTCTGTATGAAAGAACCCTAGTTAGAGCTGAAGGAGTTAATCTAGACAATATTGGTGTAGGGCTTAGTGTTCCTCGGGAGGGGAGAAGTGATGAGGCTTACAGAGCAGCTTTACGTGTAAGCTCCTTGCAGAGGCAATCCCGTGGGGCTATTGATGAGATACTCGAACTTCTGTACTACTTAACAGGGATAAGACTTGTACATCATTATAGAGGGTATGGTTACTACCTGCAGCTAGGATTTAACCCTACTTGTGTTAATAATCAAGATATTATAGATGCTGTGAGTAGAGCACTTCCTATAATGAGTAATGTTCAATGGCTTAACATACACAACGAGAAAGTGTTTGGTTATGGGAGTGTGACAGGAGAAGCTACACATCCTTATATCAGAGGCTATGGCAGTGTAAACATAAGCAATGATGAGCAACCAGGACGTATGAGTTCCCACATATCTCGTGTAGATAGGGACTTCGCTAACTCAGATGATCCACGTTACGCCTTTGGTTATGGTAGTACAGAGACTGCGGAGGGTACAGAGTTCTTACGGGGATATCAAACGGTAAGGACTGATAATAGGACTACTACTTCTGCTGGTGAAATCATCTCTATAGGTAACAAAGAAGTTACTTCCGAGTTTAACAGACTACAAGATAACCCTTTCAGAGTATTGGATTAATAAATAAGAAGAAGGAGAGGACTAATAAATGACTACAATGACAAGACCCACAGAACTACCAGAATGGGCTACTACTGACGTAAATCTCCCTAGTGGGCAAGGAGTTAATAAAGTGGCTCCTAGTTTAACCTTAAGGCAGATAGGGGTTGATTACCTAGAGCTACCCACAGCACAAGAAGAAAACGCATGGAGGAATAACGTATACAGATGGACAGGGTATAATGATGAACGTGTAAATACTTTAGTAACAGATTTGCAAACCATTACAGATACCGTAACAACACTTGAAACTAAGGTTGATGAGATAGATAGCGTGGTAGATTTAAATTCTGCTCATGTTGATATAGGAGATCTTCGAATAGTTTTCACAACTATCGATTTAGTGGTTCCAAATGATATAGGGTCTGTTGCTTCTGGAACAGCAACCTTATCACCTGCACTTGCAAGCGCCCCTCTCCAAGTTCAACTTACAAATAGGAATGTAGCAGAGGGTGGTTTGGAAGGTACAGAGATTTTAACAGGAGTAGCTGCAACATCTGCTACAACTGTAACTGTAGATGCCAACAGAGTTATTGGGAGTAACGTGTCAGGATCTGAAGTACTTACTGTACATATTATGGCTATTGGAAGGAAGCCTTAATATGTCAGCAGGGGGTCTGGAAGTAGGGATCTTCTCAGCAGCCAAGCTGTGGCAAATCCTAACAGCCTTGTTCGGACTATTCATAGGGCTGGGTATAAAGGTTTTGAATGATAGGAATAAAATTATAGAGGATAATAAAAAAACCATAACGGAAATATCAAGGAGATATGCTGTACAAGAAGCTCAGCAGACGGAGATGGCAGCTCAGATAGATGAACTGTCCACGGTGAAAGATAAGGTAATTGTGTTAGAGGCTAAAATGGATAACATAGAAGCCACATCCACTGAGTCAGCTAAAGATATTAAACAGATACTATCACAAACACAAACAAACTATAAAAGGAATACTTGACATGAGCGGATACCCAGGTAATAATGGCAGCAAGGATAAAGATCGTAAGCCACCACGAGGAAGCACACTAAGCCGTTAACGTATACGGAGGAGAGAATGTATGACAACCTGATATACTATTGTGTAGTTATATCCTTTCTAATCCCTTTCAGTGAGGAAACAGAAGGGAGTGTTCTACTTGGACTACTGTTCGTTATGTTATTTACAACGTGGGTTTGGAACCTAACACCTCTAACTATATATGTAAGTGTCTGTATAGGAGAGATGTTTAACATTCTCCTATATATGAAGCTCGAAGGTCATAAAAGGTGGTTGTTGATTTGCGTAGCAATGTATAGTATTTTCCTAAACCTGTTTGTCTGGGTTGATGCATGGCAGAATGTATTCTACATACACTACACCTTTATGAACACACTGCTTATAGAAGCTACACTTATAATTCTTACATTCTCAACCTTTACAAGAATAAACAAAAAAGCCCCTTAGTTGGGGCTTTTTAGTATCTGTAATAAGGAGATATATGGCTACAATAGTTACAGCGCAAGACGGGCTAGCCTCTGCCACATCTACATGGGTTGGGGGTGTTGTTCCTGTTGAAGATGACAGTGTTGAGATTAGACATGAATGTACAATAGACAGTGTGTATAATTGGGGGGATGATACAAACCGAGGTGTTGTAGTCTTCACAGGAGGAACTTTGAAGGCTAGCAGGAGTGTTACTTCAAACCTAACTGTAAAGGGAGATCTGCGAGTAGAAGGCACAGGATCTTTTGACTATGGAACACAAGCTGATCCAATACCTCTGACTGTATCTGCAACAATAAACCTTAACAATTCTGATACCTTAGCATCAGGCAAGTGGGGTATGTGGACAGACGGAGATACTAACATATCCTTTCAAGGAGCTGATAAGACCACTAACACACAAACTACTGCAGTAGCGGCATTAGGAAGTACAACACTTGAAGTAGAGGACGCCACAGGTTGGATGGTAGGGGATAACCTAATCCTCATGTCTCCAACTCCGTTAAGAACAGGACAGGAAAGGGTTGTTATAAGTGGGGTGTCAGGTAATACAATAACCCTATCTTCAGCTTTAACCCAGGTGCATCCACAAGGACAATACCTCTCTAATATGAGTAAGAGTGTTGTGGTGAAAGCTACAGATGAAAACTTTGTAACGTTTGTACAGTTAAGTATACACACTCTTAGTGCACGTATAAAGAATATTGTTCAAACGGAATTTAATCATATTAGTTATGTATCTGGCTCTACTAGAGCAGGTTTAGGGTTCACTGCATTCGGATCTACAACACAAGATGCTGTAAACTCCTTTAGAGATTGCACCTTTACAGATTTTAATGGTGACTATGGAGTTGACTTCTTTTCTATAGGGTCAAGAGTAGTAGCTTCTAACTTAGCATTCGATGTAGAAGGTAATGGTGTTACTATAAGGCAAGGGTCTACCTGTACGATTGAGGACTCCCTTTTCCATAGAACAGAGATTGCAGTGTTGTCAGGTTTCTCACAAGGCGGGGTTAATCCGGTATTCAACAGGTGTGTATTCTCGGGAAGTTTACAGTGTATATCGATAGGTACTGGTAACTCTTTCCTGATAAGAGATTGTGAGTTTAGGTCATCAGATAATGGTTTTACCTTAGGTTTTGGATCAGCTCATAGAGTAATAGATAGTGTGTTTGGTCCCACTGGTACAGAACTACTAAGACCTTTCCTAGTTAACAATAATGCAGTGAGTGAGGTTTTGTGTACTGATTGTTTGTTCGGGACATCAACAAACTTTATAGCTAATATAGAAAATGCCTCTGAGTCCGCTGCAATAATGATAAGCAACCGAGATAGAAACCCCAGGAACCAGGAGACACATAGGAGAGTTGGTAGCCTATTCAGAGATAATACCATAGCAAGGACTTCAGCACCTTCAGCAAGAATAGATCTAAATGATGATTCAGCACCCTTCACTTTTACCCTGGATATATTTGCACCAACAAACACTCCAGTAGTTGTATCAGGCTACATAAGAAAAAGTAGTGCATATGGTAGTACTAATCTTCCAACAGCAACTTTATCAGGGTTAGGGATAACACCTAGCTCATTCACTATACAGGATATTGATGATGTGTTCCAACAGTTCACTGTATCAGGTACTCAAACATCTGGTGTAGATGGTGTACTAACTCTAACATTCAGTGCGCAGAGTGATGATGGAAGTGTCTGGATAGATGATGTAGTAGCTCCTGTTGCAAACCCTGTAAATGTAGGTGACTTTAGCTTCTGGCAGAATGGACAACCTTTACAGGCTGTGTTAGCTAACTTTGTGTCATCGCAGGATGTATGGAATGCACAGACTTCAGAGTTCACTTTGCCGGGATCTGTTGGAATGGAATGGTCAGCCTTAAGAAGTCTGATTAATGATCGTGTAGACGAAGTGATAAGTTCAAGAGCCTCTTCTACTGAAGTAGCTGCAGTTACAACTTCTCTTACAGCTGCGATAGATGCACTCAATAACATCTCTGTAGCTGATGTTGTAACAGGGGTTGTAACCGAGGTGGAAAGTTCCTCCGTAGTAGCTAAGGAAGCCACTGTAGCCTCCAGAGCCTCTCAGACCTCCATAGACAGCCTTTCTACAACAGTTAGTACATTACCTACCTCAGCCTTCAACTCTGCTGATAGGACGGCTCTAGAGGCTCTCAGCAATACATCTGACACAGATATACACACAGCACTGGATAGTTACATGAATAAAGGCGATTACCAAGCTGATGTGTCCAGTCTTCTACAGTCTGCTGACACTAGGCTTGATAGCCTAGCTAATCTGGATACAACAGTTAGTTCTCGTAGTGAGTTTGACGCAAGCACAGATACAGTGGATGCCAGGAATATGAGAGGCACAGACAATGCCCTGTTAGCAGCTGATTATGTAGCTCCTACTAATCCAGACTTAAACACTTTGACACAGGATGTAGTAGATATTAAGAATGGGCTGCTCGGTAGGTGGGAGATTGTAGGAACTCAACTAATCATGTATGAAGCTGATAATACAACCGTGTTGCGAACATTCAATCTGTTTGATGAAGCAGGGCAACCAACTAATATGAACATTCTAAGAAGAGAACCTGTTTAGTAGGGAGAGTAGTTTATGTCAAACTTAATCACGTTTGGTTTGGGAAGAGGAATTGTTAGTCCTACAGGTATAGTGTTGTACGATCTGTCTGTGCTGAGGGAATCCAGGCCACATATAATTAGCTTACAGACTAATACACACACTGTAAGTGTTACAAGAACACAGTATACCTTATGTAACAGACAAGATGTTTCTCGTTAGAGGGAGAGGAGAAGATAATATGCAAAGTTTAATAAGCAGTATTTCATTGGTACAAGGAGATAACTCTAGTGAGGAGATATTCAGATTCACAGAGTTTGATGACATCTCATCAGCAAATTGGATAGGAACTTATACATTACGTAATGAGACTATTACAGGTGATATTGAAATGCAAGGACTGTTAGGTAAGAGTGTGGATAACACCTCCTTCGTATTCTACCTACAACCTGAAGAGACAGCTCTCCTTCCGGTAGGGAGATACTTCCTGACTATTGAGCTTAAGAATTTGGTAGATTTTAGTCAGAGGATTAGGTTAGAGGTAGTACAAGCTATGCTGACGGTTGCAGCCAGCGGAGTGGAGAACTGAATAATAATTAAGTAATAAACAACAGACACAGAAAAGCCTGACAAGAGACTTAATAGTTTCCTGTCGGGCTTTTGTTGTTTAGGAGTTATGGAATTAACCTTATATGCTATTCAGGCGATTGATCAGATCTTTATTGATTGTTAGTAATTCATCTGTTCGATTCTGGCTGCGACATAAAAGTTCTGTATAACCTATAGCCAATTCCTTAAAGGTTTCAGCCTGCTCCTGTGCAAGCTTAACCTCAGCTTGCAGTTCGTGAATATCCCTCAACAACTCATCCTCTGTCACACGCTCTCTGTTCTTAAATATAAAATTGTTGAATGGATTACCTACGCTGTACGCGTATTTAGTGTACGTGTTCAGGTTTTAGCCTCCCAACCAACAGTACCTTCTGTAATATACCCCACCCTGCTTAACTCAATGGATACTTATCTAATAACTCTTCAAAGTCAATAGGTAGTCCATCCAGTACATCCGATAGTTCAGTAAACTCCTCATTAACCTCTTCCAATTTACTTTTTAGTTCTTCAACTTCTGAGTTTTTACTGCACAGACGTTCAAACATTCTCTGCTCTCTGTCTTCAGAGTTGGCTAAACAGTTTTGTAATGTCAAAATAAATGACTCCTGAGCAGCCACATGTTCTTCCAGTACGTACACTTTAACCCAATGTTCCCAACCAACCCCTGCTCCCGTAAGATCTTTATACGTACCAACCTCCTTTCCACAATTTAAACATCCTGCTGTAAATATCCATTTAGTTCCGTCATCATTAGGATACACTCCGCAGTTATCAGAGCTGCATATAGGACACCGAGTGAAATCTTGTTCTACAAAAGTTTTCATAAGGGGCTCCTTAAATACTATTAAGATGATTGATCAGATTTTTTATTACTTGTTAGTGTTTCCTCTATTAGATTCTGACTGCGCCAGAAAAGCTCCTTATAACCTATAGCCAATTCCTTAAAGGTTTCGGCCTGTTCCTGTGCAAGCTTAACCTCCTCCTGTAGCTTGTGAATATCCCTCAATAATTCACTGGTTGTAACATCTGAGTAGTTCTTGAGGATAGATGCAGACCAAGGATCACTAGCGGTAGAGTCTTTAGTGTACGTGTTCATGTTGTAAGCTCTCCTTATCGAGGTATTTTAGTGTAATGGTCACATACATAAATGACATCTCCTGGGTCGTAATCATGGTAAACCTCTCCTGTATCTAAACTAACCATCCCTTGCTCATAAGAGTAGACGTAATGGGTTCCATTCCTGTCTTTCCAAATCTGAGCAGCTTCTGGTTGATTAGTCACCTTCGCACGGTATTGCTGATGCATGAGCCATTGAGGATTGTATACATGACACCATCTACCTCCTACATCTACCTCAATATCCGATCCTCGTATATAAGCTCTGATCTGCTCTTTATGTTTCTCCCACTTGTCTGGGGAGATCTCAACAGTGTGTTCCTTCCCTTTTACCACAACTACTTCCTTTACCGTTTTGACCTGGCCTGTATAGTTCATATCTTCTTCTCCTTCAATAGTTAACTTAGATGTTTATTTTAGTCTAATCCCTCGAGGTTGTAAACCTTATCCTCCCGAAATTACTTTCAACGTAGGAGTTTTAATACTTCCTCCTTCAAAGTCACCTAAATACCTTCCTCCTTTGTCTACAAACGATTGCTCCTGCCTACGCAACCTTTCACGCTTACATACCTTCTTACGAGTTTTTAGCTTCCGCATTTAACACTTTCCTTAACAGTTCTCTTTAACAAACTCTGTAACATCTGGAACAATCTTTGTCAGTATAGCCCAAGCAGTGTTCTCTACAACTTCCTGAGAGGCTCCTTGTTTATAACGACAAGCAAGGTGGATAGCATTGCCTGTTGCAGCTCCAATTCCATAGTCTGTGGCTGGCTTATCCATATGCTCTGCATAGCGTTCCTTCACCTTTACAGTTGATGAGTGCATCTGTTTAGCCTTCTCACACAGTTGAGCAGGAGAGGCTCCCCAGAAGAAAGCAGCATTCAGTGCATGACCTGTTTCCATACCAGAGTTATCTTTCTTATACACCTTCCCCTTTGCAGGTTCCTGTCCATACATCTTCTTAAACTTTGACAGACACAGGACAAGAGTTCCCTGGTTGTCTGCTGTAACCTCACCTACAGCTCCAAACTTATCACCAACTTTTAGTGTCTGTCCACAAAACTTATGTTGCTGATCTGAGAAGAGTTGTGACATCTCTCCTTCAGAAGATTTGTCAAGGCTCTTGATGAGGATGAACTTAGGCTGTCCTTTTGTTGAGGGGTATTCTTCAATCACCTCGCAGTAGAGATCTATGTGGCTTCCTACAGAGGTTTTATTAGCAGGCATGTATTAGTTCCTTGTGTAAATTTTAGGCAAATAAAAAGAGCTGCCGAAGCAGCCCTTCTTCTAAGGTATCACTTATTTTTAGTAACTATTTTAAAATGGGATCTGATCGTCCTCTTCATCTTCCGGCAGCTCAGGAGAAATAGCCTCCTTGAAAGGTCCCTGCGCAGGAGCAGATGGAGGAGGTGGAGCTGATGCTGCAATATCTGCCTTGCTAAGACCAAATGCAGCCCAAGGGTCACTACCACCTCCACCAGACAGCGCTACATGTTCAAACACTTTAATCTGGCCAAGGTTAAGACCTCGTGCAGGGTTGTCACGGAACACTGTGTCATATGCAGATACATTCACTGCCACTCGACTACCCTCAGCCAGCACACCTGTGACAGGTTCTCCAGTAAGAACATCTGTAACACTTACCTCTACATCCTCACCCTTGATAGTTGGGTTCTGGTAAACGCTAATCTGGTAGTGAGAGAACTCTTTAACCACATCACCCATATCATCTTCTACAAAGACAAACTTATCATCGCGCTTGACAGGATTACCTTCTTCATCCAGCTCCTTCACCTTTACTTCAACAGCCTTCAGCCCTGTAAGTTTACCATTCTCACTAACAAACTTCTTAAACGCTACGAAGGTAGGCTTGTCAATCTTTAGCGATAGAGAGTACTTATTGTTATCCTTAGATAGTTTGCTGCGATCTGTGTTGCAACGGTACACTTCACCAGCCAACACCATTTCACCGAACTTCTTGGTAAGGTTAGGTAGGTTATCTACCATAGAACCTTTGATGTTGTCGTAGATAGTGTTAGCTTGTTCTGTAGTCATAGTAGTCATTGTTTAGTAGTTCCTTATTAAATTATAAACAGTTGTTCGTGTGTGTGTGTAGGAGGATATATATATATATATATATATATCCATTCTCTCATCAAGCTTGTGCAGTCATTACATAATCTTCCTCTTCAGTTGTTACAGCCATTTATAGTAATATACACTAATCTTCCATCAACTTAACAAGCTTACCAATAAAACCTTCAAACTTCTCAAGGTGTTCTGTAGGCATCTTCAAACTGGAAGCTAATGATTCATTGTTCTCGTCCCAACCCTCCATGGTAAATGTTAACACTTCAACTCCGTTTTCGCAAATAGTATGTGCAGTACACATAATATCATTTCCATCGAAATGTGCAACAACTTTGTTCGGTAGAATCTTCATATCAGACATCTGTGGCATACCCTTCTTTGTTGTTTTTAAGGTAAGAAGTAACCCCTCTGTAGGTAATCATATAAACTAAATTTTTAGCTTCTCGTCGAGAAATCCCCAAAAGCTTTGCGAAGTTACCGTGACGGTCTTTACTCTCTCCGTAGAAATAAGAGTTTAAGTAGAACTCCATCAACTTCCGATGCTCTCTGGTTTCAATCTCCCAAAGATACTGATCAGGGTCGTACACTTTATAGTTAGGTTCTGCGGGTATGTTCACAGCTGTTAACCAGAATTTATTATCATGTGCTGTGTGGATATTATCAGTCACATAACACTCTTCAAGCTTCTTCTTACCGTTATCTAACTTACGGTAGATATTGTAAACGTTGTACTTTGTAGTTGTGTTAGTCATGGTTTTTCTCCTTAGTAAAGTGTATGTGCAGGAGGAGTAGTAGCTTGTACTCCATAATAACTAATAGCTACAGCCAACTCTTTAGCTCGGTTACGAGACACACCTAACAAGTGAGCAAAACACTCATGAGGGTTCTGTGTACCTCGGAAATAAGAGTGTGAAAATAGGGATTGAATAGTTTTGTTCTTATCAGGTTCTTCTTCCCAATAGAACGTATTGCTTGGATATTCTACAATATCATCGTCATCAACACCTAGTTCGTCGAAGTAAAAAGCTCCAGACTCTTGATTATAAGCTCCTCGATAAGATATGTAAGTTTCCACTAATTCTTTTCTCTCGTCATCAACTACTTTATAAACATTGTATAGCTTGTATTTTGTGTTAGTCATGGTTTTCTCCTCTTCGATAATTTCTTCAAGTTTAATCAAACTACTCTTCAAGTCCTGCCTAAGTTCTTGAACTTCTAATACGGATAAAGTGTGATAGTTCAAAGTTCTCTTCCTATCAATGTGTTTCAAGGTAATTGTTAGCAGAGATCTTACAACCACCATCCAAGTTAAACATGAATGTTGGTAGGTCATCTCCCGTAAACCATTTGCTGTTCTTCTTATGCCATTCCCAACATTCGTAGCTAGCAACTTCATAAGACTCACACATGAGCTTACCAACCTCTTTAGAAATATCTGGATGACAATCTACCAAATACTCATCATGTATATTTAACACCCTCATCGCTTGAGAGTCAAGTTTTCTTTCCTTCAACTGATCTTCAAAGTAATGAGTAGCAAACTTCTGACAAGCAGCTTCAGTTCCTTGGTCAAGATAGTTGAAGTATTTATGTTGCTGGTTACTCCAAACATGATAACCAAAGGGTAGTTCAATGTACCCTCCACCTGCTCTTGCATTAGCTGTGGTCATCATTTTAAGGATTTCTATCACCCTGTCAAGACCAATGTTCTTCAAGAAGGCATTCTTCTTAGCTTCCCCTAATGACTCAGGAATACCTAATGTCTGTGCAACTTTCCTACCAGATGCTCCAAAGATAGTACTAAAACTACCACCTTTACTCTTCTTACGACGAAGCATAATACTTTTCAATAACACTGAATCTTGTGTACGTACAGCCTCTTTCCACTCAGCATCACTTACCAAGGTGAATGCACGAGCATTTACACAGTGACCACTTTCCCCAAGATACTTCTTAGTTCCATCTGGTAATTCTATCTCTTCTTGTCCATCAGCAACAGCGTTGTAATACTCCAAATTATTAGCATAGTATGCAGCAATACTCAACTGAGCACTCTTCATATCAGCCCCAACCAACTCCCACCCAGGAGAAGGGATTAGCAGACTACGAATCTTCTCTCCATACAGAGCACCTTCACCAGGAGCATTCACCCACTTACTCTGTATATACCTTCCAGTAGCTGTAGCAAAGTTGTTAAGCCCACAGGACAACCTTCCATCTTCACGCAGCATGTTAAGGATACCTTTCTCATCATCTTCTGGGTTAGCTAGAAAGCGCCTACGGTGCATGTATGTGTTGTACTCAGCAATCTGCATACCTAAGCCAGGCGGAAGAGTTTCATAACTGCTCTCTGTTAACTTCGGTGATGTTGGAATAGGTTTCCTGTCATCATCCTTCATCAACCCACCCTTGATAGGATCTTTCTTATAGTTCCATTCATCAGGAACCCATCCCAGCTTCAACAAGAACTGTTTAACCTTGTCATGCTGACTCATCTTAGTATCAAGCCATTCAACACGTGTATGAGGCCCACACACATACTCTGTATCAGTTGGATCACATTCAAAATGATTAACTGTGTGATGATTCAACACTTCGTACTCAATTTCAACCTTCTTAATATTCCAATCTTTCTGCTTAGTGTCTGGGAAGGTTTCTTTTATCCATGTAGATAATTGTGCACGTTTTTCATAGGTTAAAGTCTTACCATATACTACATGTTCGCCAGAGTATTGGAGAAGTTTTTTCCTAGAAGTGTAATTAACAGAAGGTTTGTGGTAAGGCTTCTTAACCTTCTCCACCCACTCACCTTTAACAACAACCCTTTCAGTTTCATCCACAAGCTTTCTTTTCAACCCTAACAATTCACCTAACTCAGACAAACTCACTTTCTGAGTTTTAGCCTTAACATGTTGTGGGAGTTGTGGTTCAATTTCATTTCTAAGTTCACTAGATAGCTTATCAAGCTCTACTATGCAGTCCTCACAAGCAGGTTTGTCTATATTAGCTCCATTAAGTTCCTGCCAAGTATCTTCCTGTCTGACTTTAAACTCTAATTGATAGCCTTCGGTGAAGTCAATGTTAAGTTTAGACTTTACAGCTTTCCTTTCCTTCAATAAATAGTTGTACGTCTTAGTTTGAATCTTAACATCTTCTATACAACGATGCAGCATGAAAGCGTCCATCACTGTCCAGTCTACAATATCAGGTTTATTGATACCAAACCTACAACCCCATGCTTGAAGACCATGTACACCTTTAGCACCTTTAGGGGTTCCTCGTTCAAACCACTGAATCTTGCTCCATATTAATGTGTCATCCCAAGCTTCATCAGGAATAACACACTTAGGCCAGAACTTCTCAACAAGCAGCTTGTCATATCCTGCACAGTTGTGTACAGCAAGTTTACTTCCATTGCGTCCTGCTAAGTACCAGAATCGAACACCCTCCACAAGGCTCCCAGTGCGCTCTGGGATGGTGTAGGTTATATTATCATGAGGATCTACAACCTCTTGACCACACAATTCAGGGTAGTCGTGGAAAGTGTACATCTCTTCAGACTCAATATCCTCAGTTACAATACACCAAACTTTATCAACTGTCTCTAGGAGTCCATTGGCTTCAATGTCTCCAGAGAATACTCTGTTTTTGTAGTTATTAGGGATTGCCAATAGTATCTCCTATTATATTAATAAGTGTTATATCATTCTTTAAAACTTCCTACGAAGTCATCTTTATCATCAGAAGCTACAGCACCTTCTATACTATTGTTTTCGAAGTAAGTTTTCTTGTCATGTATTGTGTGTGTCTTAAAGTCGTAATACCAAGGATCTACATAACCTGTAAAACCAGGACCACGATTCTTACTAAGCTTAGGTATTATAGTGTTCTTCATAATTTCATCTTCAGCTTCCTTATCCCTCATCATAAGTAGATTGATAGCACCAGATTTGAAGATGGTACTGCTTCCTGCGAAGTCCTCTTCTACCAAGTCCTTACCTTGACTGCCTGCCTTTTCCCCACTACCACTCTTCCTTACATGGTTTATGTTAACGAAGGTGATACCAGATTTAATCATGCTCTTCTGGAACTTCATAAAGTTGGCCTGATCTTCGTTAGACATAGCATCTAAAATATCCTGTAGAGGATCAAGAACTATAACTTTACAACCACATGAGATGACAAGCTGACTAATAAGGTTCTTTATATCTTCAACACTACCTTCACGTTCATCAACAAGATACCATCGATGTTCTCCTTCTTCATCCCTCCACAATTTAGACCGAGCTTCTTGGTTTTTTGGTAATCTTACAAAGTCAACTGCATCTTGTGGCTTTTCAAATAGCTGTAGTTTCTTACCAAGGTGTCTTGATAGCATAGCCATACCATACTGGCCTTTAGACAACTCTAAGCTAACTACACCTACCTTGTGAGGGCTGTGAAACAACCAATAATAGATCATCTCATTGATAATACTAGTCTTCCCGCATCCTGAAGCTGCTCCAATATTTACAATAACACCTAATGGTATCCCTCCAGCGAGTTTATTCTGAAGACCTAACATGAAGGGTGGTAGGGGTATCTTCTCAACCATCAACTCTTCAAATACAGCATCTTCTAGTTCACCACTACCAACAATACCTTGAGGTTTATACTTAACACTTTCCCAGTAGAAGGCCCGAACAAATTCCTTCTCTTTACCTGCAATCTTAACATCACAAGGATCTTTTGGGACAGGCATCTTCATAAGGTAAGCTTTACCAGGAGGGCATACCTCAGCTACCTTCACAGCATACTCTTTACCTTTAGCATCATCATCAAAACCAATGATAATTCTCTCAAAGGTGTCAAGCCACTCATAGTTCTGCTTAACATTCTTGATAGAGGCTGTTTCAGATGTAGATGGAGAAACACAAGCTATAGGGTCATAACCCTTAGCAGCTTGGTCCTTAGCCAACATTGAGTAGGCAGCTAACGCATCCTCTTCACCACCAAACAACCCCACATACTTACCTCCAGGCTTCATAGCATGTTGTCCAAAGAGGGCTGTAGAGTCTCCTGTGTGACCTACTGAGTAGAAATCCTTTGTAGCCACAACTCTGATCTTATAACCACAAAGTTTAGCTTCTTCAATATCATACACAGGATAGTATCGTTTAATAAGATCATCATCTTTATTAAACTCAGACAACACCTTATACTTAGAATTAACTCCAGGGACAAGTGTACGATACTTAGTCTTATCTGTAACACTAATATTTTTTACATGCTGAATTTGTTCATCTGTAATATATTTTTTAGGTTTTGCTTTGACAACCAATTTATTCCTACCTCCTGATGTGTATCCTCCTTCACTTGTTATACCTAGTTCTTCACCTAAGTAGGAGGCTGCTAATTGTTTCTGTGTAAAGAATTGTTCACAACTATAGCAAGTGGCATTGTATTCAACATCACCATTATCTAACTCTTCTTCATACACTGAGAGTGCGTCACTTGACTCACAAGAAGGATTTATACACTCCTTATGCCTTACTACAATATCTCCCAAAACACCTCCTACATAAAATGGTGAAGGAGAGAAGGTATAATCTCTCCTGTCTAGTTATTATTTCAATATATCTCTTTCGGTCACTTAATCTTCCAAGACAAGTCCTTAATAGTGATAGGAGGTAGCATTACCCTTTTACCTGTACGTTCCAACACTGTCTGATTAGCGCGATTAGCTAGCACACTGTTGTGTTTATCAATAATACCTTTAATATCGTGATCAACCATAAGCTGCATCAGAGTAGCTTGATCACAATCTTCTGTCACAATATCTCCAAAGTTATGAACAATGGAATCAGCCACAGGAAGCTTTGAATCTTCATCAAGCAGGACAATGTTACGGATGGTACGTGTAGTGGTGTTGTTAGTAGTCATGTCTGTTTCCTCTTAGGTTTATCTTAATTACAAAGTAGTTTGTGAGATGGTTTATAAAGTATTGATCAAGTCTTGCAGTGAGATGTACACCTCTTCTGTGATTTCATCTTGCCATTCTTCAAGCCAATTTTCAACCTTTTCCTTGGGAGAAGTTTTGACAGTCTGTACGATCCCAAAGTCAATAGTCTTATACTTGTCAGAAGACTTCACAAGGTTCGTGAAGTCTTCTTTGCCCAGGTAGACAACATTATCATTGCCTGCAGCTTTAAGCTCCTCAGCCTCTACAAAACTCTCAGCAAGCATATTCCCTTGGTAATTGTCTCTATAGATCTCCATAGCTGCCTCTTTCAGGGAGGTAGAAGGACTTGCGTGACTTACTAAGTACTTAGTATCTTCAATCTCATCATGGATCATCTCAGCTACATCAGAAGCTTTGTCAGGGTCTGTTCCGATCTCTCGCCACATCTCCTTAGTGATCCACTTAATATCAAAGGAGTCTATAGCTTGTCTGTCTCGGTCAAGGGACAACACTTCAGGTTTGAAGTCATATCCATACTCAAGCTGCTGAAGAGTGTTTACATAGATCCCTCCACAGAATATCTTACCTTTGTACTCTTCGTCAAGAAGGATGTCACCTTTATCTGTTGAATGTAGCTTACGACCATCTTCTTGGAGGAGTAGACAGTTAGCTATAACAGTTTCAAAATCTTCACAGGTCATAGTAATGAAAACTTCTAAGTGCCCTGTACTATCAACTTCCTGCTCAACAATAGTTAGAAGCTCGCAACCGTATATGTCAGAATGAGAGAGAGTTGGAGTCCACACAACATTATCGTTATGAATTCTAATCTCTTTTCCTTGACGTAACAATACAGCCATAGCAGACTTAAGTCCATCCCCATGACGACCTCGTGTAGTGTTATCCTCACGTTTTGTACTATTGCCTACGAGAAGCGACTTACGAGGTAGTGATGTGTTTTTGTTACTCAGGTAAAGATAACCTCCACGTCCATCATAGTTGTCATTCCAGAACCAATCACTATCTTCAGTATTGTCTGCCCAATTCTGTACAAACTCTCGTACAGCCTCCCAAACTCCCCAACCAGGAAGTCCTTCTGGGTCGATGGATAATTCAAGTTTAGTCATACTCCTCTCCTTATTCTTCCATAGTATCGATAATCTGCTGAACAGTGTTAGCAGCTTCTTGTGCTTGATTGTTTGCAGAGGTTAAACTATCCAGAGCTTCTTGTAAACGGGTTTTGTTAGAGGGTGAGCAACTCCAATCAACTACAACACCGCCAAGAAATGCAAGGTTAATCTCTGGATAGTTACCTACTTCAACAACCGAAAGGTACACGGAGGAACCAGATACATAGATTGTTTTCTCCTCTGTTTTCCAACCAGTTAAATATCTCCCGCTAACCCAATTACACCCTTTACTCTCCAGCCACGCCCTCACTTCAGGACGATCTCCGCATGTCAGCTTAAAAGGAAAACTGGGTAGTTCTGCTGGAGTAAGGTCTGGAGTAAGGTCTGGAGTAATAACTGGCTTAGCCTTCTTCTTACGCTTGATTTTGATCCGTTTAGCACCGAACAAGTCCTGCAAACTATGGAAACCTTTAATATCAGACCATTGACTTTTTAAACTCCACAAGGTTAATTTACCATCTGAGTGAAGTGCTAGGAAGTCTCCTTCCTCATCTATAACATCGGCACCCTCAGGGACATCCTTAGCCTTCATCACCTTTATAGGTAGCTTCTTAATCTTTTTCATCGTAGCTTTGTAAGCTTTGGTTTTCTTAGTAGGTTTCATAGTATTTCTCCTTATTCTTGGAATGCCAAGTGTACTTGATCAGCACACTTCTCACAAACGTTTATTACCGTATCTTTCATCTCTACCTTATTCATTTTATTAGCTACTGGAATATTCACAGTAAGAGGTAGATACTTCATAACCTTCTGCCCAGGTTTACGATCAACTTCTGGTGTGTACAGGTAGCTGTGTCCACAGACATTACACATCCATGGAGTTTGAGTTACATAACGCTCACCAACTTTCACCTTGTTCTTGAAGTCTGCGAAGATGAGTTTACAAGGTGGTTTGGCTGTAGTTGTGTTGTTCATACATCCTCTCCTGTTCCGTAAATTTCTTCCTCAACTTTAATCAAAGTATCAGCCAAAGTCAAGGACTGTTTCGCACATGCAATGCCAGGAATCTTCTTATCCCCCGGTTTATTCTGCTCTGTGATATAAAACTCAGCAGCCAACTTCAAACGTAGTTGACGAATGAAACTATCACCGTTCTCAATGTTCAAGGTGCTTTCAGAAGTGTTTTTGAATGCGCTTCTCAAACAAGGTGTACAGGAGGAGGAATTATTGGACATCTTCTACCCCTATTTTTATTAAGAAGTTGTCAATTGTTTCAGCCAGCCATAGACAGAGACGTTTTCGGGCTGCTCCATATTCTCCTATCCAGAGGTTGTCAGAATTATCGAATCCAGTGCGGGCACCTGTTGGGTGAGGAACCGGGTAAGCGATTTTTCCAGAGAACTCTAACCAGTACAGGCTTAAAACACAAACAATATTACTGTCTGGTATAGCGTTACATATCCCAAACATAAGGTCTCCTTCTGATAGTACATTACCTTTTCCTGTTTCTGTAGCTAAGAGCTTAAGGTCTTTACTACAATGATATAAAGACCTCTTATCCTTATTTCCTAAAAACTCTGCAACATCTTTCTTATCTTGTTCAGTCATCTTCATATAACTCCATGTCCAAAACTGTCAGGTTAATTTTATCAATCTCTTCATTCACTTCTTCCCAGTTTACATCCCTGGGATGTTCTTGTTCAGTAGCATCCATAAGCTGTCGTACACGTTTAGCTTGTAGAGCTTTCCCATAAAAGTTTTTCACATCCCTCTCCTACTACGGACTTAAATTAACGTTCAACAACTACTTTATCAAACCCTACCTTTTTCAGTCCTGCCATCAACTTCTCCATATCTTCAAACTTGATACGCATACTCAGATTAGCAGGTTGATTACTAGGCTTCTCAAACAGAGTATTCTTTAACTGATTAGCTACATTACCCACCTTATACACATTCCCTACAATGTAAGGTTTTCCTGGATCAAGTCTATCTAGTGTTGGAAAGTTAACCTCTGTAAACTTGTTTCCCGTATATGCACAGGTACGTCGTGACATGATCTTCTTAAACTGAGCAAATGTCAACTTCCATTCAACAGATCGTTGTTTAGCTCGTTCACTTTTCTTACTATATTGTTGCGCAAGAATTAACTCTGCATCTACAACTTGTTGGAAAGCTTTATCATCCTCTCCTTCCCACACCACTCCACTTTTATCTGCTACAAACTTCCACATAGGGAGAGCCTTCTCAGCACGGTGCCAGCCTTTATTCTTCTTGGCTACAGCAGTGTGCAGCTTCTGGATCTTAGCAATTAGCTGATCAGTAGTCATGCTAGTCGCTTCATTCCAAACCTTGTTCAATGATGTTTCATTGAACTGAGGGGCTTCTCCTTTGACATACTTAGGGGGATTGTTGTTACCAGGATTATTAGTCTTCATTGTGCGTTTACCTCGTTGTCTAAGTGATGCCCTCATAGTAACTGAATGTTTAATGTTGTCAATATAAATGTTTGTGTTGACAGGAAGAGGAAGCTCTATTACTATTCTAGTCATCAACTTCAAACACCTTCACAGGAGAACGGATATGAGTGTAGCTACAGAACAGGCACATACAGGGCTTATCAGAGTTGCAAGTGCATTACAGTCTAAATCACGAGCACTTGATACAATTGGTATGCACAGTTTAGCAGAAGATCTGTATTCCTATATGGAAGAGATTCTTGAGCACCAAGAAGCCTTACAGGAGGCTGAACGTAGTAAGATTCGTGGGGATTTTGATAATCATGCACTACAGGCAGGGCTTATGTTGGAAGCTCTTCTGGACAAAGCAGGAGAAGAAGAATGAAAGCTAGAGCGAAAAGTGCTGCACAGTTAGAGGCTACAGTCTTTGGAGGGCATTGCTTCTTAGAATATTGGCCACACATACTAACAACAGGTGTAGAGGGTTTCTGGTCAGGAGATAAATGGTATGTTGAAGGGGATCAACCATATGTGGCAGTAAACTCTACAACTTACTTCACTAAGGAAGAGTTTGAAGAAAATATGGAGTTGGTGAATGACTGATAAAGAAAACAAACCACTAAACGACCTGCCAATCTTTTGGGGAATTCCTACTGGGAAGATGTTCTTGTTCAATAGTGAAGAAGAGGTGAGGAAGTTCTTCAGCAAGACAGGTATGGATGAAGAGAGTATGTACACCTGTGGAGTGGGTGTTAAAGAAGACACCTCTTTCAACGACGAGGAAGAGAACATCTATGGACACCACGCAGTAACGTTACCAACCTTCCATAATAACCCTTACCTTGCTTTTGTGGATCAGAAGGCTTATATCTCTACTACCTGGAATTTGTATTCACAAGACTCTTTGGAGCTTGATACTGGGGTGTGGTCAGAGTACCCCTGTATTATGTATTTAAATGTAGAGGAAGGTTTCAGTAAGCATACAGATACAAGTGTGTTCATCTGTCATATTGTTCCTCTCTCTGAGATGCTAACTGTATCAACTCTTGAGAAGGAAGAAGAAGAATATAAACAAGTTTGGCTTGACAACCTGCAGGAAAAACTAGACCATGAGGCTGCTCGTGATGAGTGGTTGAGGCAGAAAGAAAAACATAAATAGGAGAACAAATGATGACAAGAGTTAATGAACGATTCGATATTCAATATGGGACACAAACTATCCCGTTCACCTATTCAGTCTTTAGTGGAGGAGAGGTTAATGTAAAACTTCTTCCTCCTTTTACTGTCTTCTGTGGACAGGCTTGTACGATTGAAGCTAAGATGTCTAAGCCAGAGGATTTAATTATCCTTATGATGCTGAAGGATGCTGTAGTTCGTATGTGTCGTCCCTCTCATATGAAGCTTCGTATGCCCTACATTCCATATGCTCGACAGGATCGTGTTATGGACAATGGAGAAGCATTATCTATTAAGGTATTCTGTGAAGCAATCAACGCTATGCAGTTTGACTTGGTTATGGTGGTGGATAGCCACTCAGATGTGGCAACAGCCTGCTTAGCTCGCTGCATTGAAGTTAAGCAAGAAGAAGTGTTTAGACCTTTCCATAACATCATTTCTGATCAGGACGTTGTGGTTATCCCTGACGCAGGTGCTAGCAAGAAGAGTTTGAAAGTTTGTAAGAAGCTCAGTATATCCCGTGTAGTACAAGCAGCTAAAGTGCGAGATGTAGTATCTGGTGCAATCACATCTACAGAAGTGTATTGTAAAGATGATGAAGTGGTGGGACGAACATGTTATATCTTTGATGACATCTGTGATAACGGAGGAACCTTTATAGCTCTGGCAAAGAAGCTTAAGGAAAAGGGAGCTGCAAAGGTTGTACTTTGTGTTGTACATGGTATATTCCCTAACGGAGTTGATCACATCTTTGAGGGAGGAGTTGATGACATCTGGACAACAGATAGTTTGTTTGGTTACTGCAAAGATGAACGTATCAAACTGATGAAATTAAACTACACATATTAAAGGAGAAAGTTATGGGGCATTCAGTTATTTCTTGTGATGTCTGCAAGAGTTCTGTAATGGAAGGGCGTAATGGTTGGGTTTGTGACTGTGGAGCTGTTAATCCCCGATATATAACTTGGGAGTGGGTTAAGGATGGAACAGTTTTTGAGGAGAAGGTTCAGGAAGACATAACTACACCTTCTGTAAAAGTTGTAGACGTATTAACACCAGCAGAGTTTGAAAAGGAGTGTAATGAACTATTAGCTCAAGGGTATACACTAAGCAGTTCCTCTTCCGGTGTAGTAAACTCAGAAGCTTATGATTTCTGTAATTATTTCCACGCTATTTTCGTAAAACAGGAGAACAAAGTATGATTAACACAATGAACAATTCAATTTTCGCCATCTCTCAAGCTCACAAGACAGATGCTTATAAACTAGGTCATATTGAACAGTATGTCCCTGGAACAGAGGTAGTGTACAGCAGCTGTACAGCTCGTAACTTCAGACTGGCTCACACAATCCCTCAGAACAACACCGATAAGATGGTGATGGTGGGTGTTCAGTTGGCTGTACACATGTTGAAGGATAACTGGAATGCTACATTCTTCAGTCAGCCTAAAGAAAAAGTTATCAATGCCTATCGTCGTCGGGTTAAAAACTGTGTAGGCCCTGACAACGGAGATGTACAGATTGCTGCTATGGCTGACCTACATGATCTAGGTTATCTTCCTCTGCGTATTAAGTCCCTCCCTGAAGGTAGTTTGGTTAATAAGAACACACCATTCTTCACAGTAGTTAATACAGATGATCGCTTCTTCTGGTTGACAAACAATTGTGAGACATTCCTGAGTTGTATGGTGTGGTCAATGTGTAACTCTGCATCCGTAGCTCAACAGTATTTCCTGACAAGTAAGCGCTGGGCTGAGAAGACTGCTACTCCAGAAGCAGCTGCTGCTTGGTTGCCTATTGCTAACCATGACTTCTCAGCTCGTGGTCTGCGTGGTGATCAGGATGCTATGATGTCTGGAGTAGCACACCTTATGTTTGGTGTTGGAACAGACACTTTATGGGCTATTGATGGACTTGAACAATATTATGGTGCAGATAGTGATAAGGAATGGGTTGGCGTCTCTGTTAATGCAACTGAACACGCAACAACCACACAAGGTATCCATTATTACGGAAGTGAAGAAGAGAGTCTTAAGCGTCTCCTGACAGATGTTTACCCACGTGGCATTCTGAGTTATGTAGCAGATAGTAAAGATTACTATTACGTTATCTCAGAGCTAGCTGCTAAGCTTGAACCTGTAATTGTGTCCCGTGAGCCAGACTCTTTAGGTTTGCCTGGTAAGCTTGTGTTCCGTCCTGATAGCAGCCCTAAAACCCCACTAGAAGTTATTTGTGGTGAACGGTATAAAGATATTCCTAACTTCAGACCTTACCTACAAGGACGGGGTCTTAACAACCTCATCACCCCATCATTAATACAACGAGGTTATCAGGTGTTCCGGTGCAAAACTTCAGGTAAATATTATGAAGTTGATGGAAACCTCAGTTACAAGGAAATCTCAGAAGAAGAAGTGAAGGGTAGTTTACAAATACTCTGGGAAGTGTTTGGAGGGGTGGTTAACGAGAAAGGTTATAAAGTGTTGCATCCTTCTGTTGGACTGATCTACGGAGAAGCTATTACAATGGAGATGCAAGAAGCTATCTATAGCCGTATGGAAGAATTAGGATTCTGTGTAACAAACCTATTGCTTGGTGTTGGTAGTTGGGCTAAGCTGAAAAACTCCTCACGAGATTCTTATGGTATTGCGTTGAAGGGAGGTTACTCCGTAGTAGGTGGTGAAGGTTTTGGTATGAACAAAACTCCTAAGACCGATATGTCTAAGGCTTCTCGTGAAGGATTGTTACGTGTTGAGCTTGAGAAGGGAGAAGATGGACAGGAGATGTATGTGACATATGATAACCAAACTGTTGAACAGGAAGCTCAAGGGGAGCTGAAGGTTGTGTTTGAGGATGGTGAACTCTACAACCAATACACTCTATCTGAGATCCGTAGTAAGCTTGGTGTTATGTAGATCTTGTGTGATGTAATAGTTATTTGAGATAAGATAAACAGTATAGCCTCTCACAGCGTCTGTAAGGCTCTGTGATAGGCTTTCTATTAAGTGGTGTGATTGTATGACTGAAGAGATAAAACGCTGTATGCACGAGGATAGACAGGCTGCTGATAGGACTGCACACTATTAATCAAGAGGAACAACTAATGACAAAGATAGAATACAAAGTAGGTGACTTAATAGAAGCTGCAAAGGTTGGTGAGGTAGATGTTATTGCTCAACAGCTCAACTGTTTCTGTACACGTAAAAGTGGGATTGCTCCTCTTATTGATAAGGCTTTTCCTTTAATGGGTGAAGCTGATGATGACACAGAGAGGGGTGATAAAGAGAAGCTTGGTACGTTTATTGTTGCAGACATTATTCCGCACAATAACCCTGCAGTCTTTGGACTATACGGACAGTATCATTGGAATGGTCGTCAACGTGGTGAACTAGATACAGACTACACAGCCCTACGTAGTTCCTTTAAAGGTATGCAACAATGTCTTGATGTATTCAGAGAAAGAGAGGATATTAAGATTGGCCTTCCTCTTATAGGTTGTGGATTGGCTGGAGGAGACTGGCGAGTTGTGTCAAAGATTATTGAAGAGGAGCTGTGTGATAAAGGTTGGAAGGTGATTGTGTATGTTCTGACTGAAGCAGAGCTTAATAAAACTTTAGAGGGCTTGCATAATTGAAACTATTTACACCTGTAAACCCCGTTACACAAGAAGCCGATAAGCAGTTCCCTCTTAACGAAGGACAAGCAGCTGCCCGTGATGCTATCCTATCTGGAAGTAATGTCTGCATATCTGGATCAGGAGGTTGTGGTAAGAGTTGGCTACTCAATCACATGAAACTGTTGCAAGCTGACAGTGCCATCTTCGTAGCTCCTACTGGTAAGGCTGCTATCAATATTGGAGGTTCTACATGTCATTCTGTGTTTGGTATCCCTATTGGGTATCCTACAGAGAAAGGGTTGGCTAAGGTATCCCCTAAAACTAAGAAACTGTTCAGCGGAAACGTTATAAAAACTGTCTACATTGATGAAATATTCATGAACAGAGTAGATAGTTTTTGGGCTATTGATCAGAAGCTACGTAAACTTAAAAATAATAACCTACCTTTTGGGGGGTTACAAGTAGTTGTTATGGGAGATGTGTTCCAGCTTGAACCTGTCCTTCAACCCAAGACTAAAGAACATACACTTGTAATGGATCACTTTGGAGGGAAATACCCTTTCCATTGTGATGTGTGGGATGAACTAAACTTTGACTATATCATTCTCCATAAAGTAGAGCGTACTTCTGATCCTGTGTTCAAAGAAAACCTTGAACGTATTCGTTTCGGACATGAACTAGATATAGCTATTCCATGGTTCAATCAAAACTGTTACACAACTCGACCTCCAACAAATACATTGAAAATTGTCACAACTAATGCAAAGGTTGAGGCTGAGAACGCTAAGCATTACAGTTTGAATCGGAGTGAGGAACACATCTACCCAGCTGTTGTGAAGGGGACATTCAAGAAGACTGAGGAACCAGCACCTAAAACCTTAGCCTTGAAGGTAGGTTTGAATGTGTTGTTGACAGCCAATGATGTAAACGGACAATACAACAATGGATCTACAGGAGTGATTACATATCTATCTGTAACTGAGATTGTTGTGAAGCTTGCCTCAACAGGAGAGGAGGTGCTGATTGAGCCATTTAAGTGGGAGAAGCGAGACTATGTAACAACAGCTGTAGCAGCCACAGATGATACCCCTGCACGTAACAGAGTTGATCAGGTTGTAGTAGGGAGCTGGACACAATTTCCTGTGTTGCAGGCTGATGCATTGACAGTTCATCGTGTACAGGGAAGCACCATACGAGATGGAGCTGTTATTGACTTAGGTTGGAAATGTTTTGCAGCAGGGCAAGCCTATGTAGCACTCTCTCGTCTGACCAATGTAGAGAACCTTCACCTTGTCAGGAAGATACGGAGAGAGGATATTGTCATTGATGAAGATGTCATGGAGTTTTACAATATGATGAAAGAGAAAGCTTTGAATGCCTGAGAAATAAACGTTGACAGAGAGAAGTGGGTGTATTATTCTCTCTTCATCGACTCAACAAAACTTAACAAACCTCAACAAACTATACAACAGGAGAACACAATGACCACATTTAATGAGAAAAACTTCGCAGAGAACTACGTAGAAGATTTGTCAATCCTTGATAATTACTCTAAGGAGGAACGTAAGGCTGCAGCAGGTCAGATTGGATTCTCATTCACTGAGCAATTGGTGGAAGGAAAGCACTATAACAAACAGTTAGGTTGGGAGCGAGGTGATAAGGTTTATGTGTTTGCTTCTGACGCTAAGACATTTAATAAGTTCTTGGTTGGAGAAGAGGAACACCCTAGTATTTTCGTAGAAGGTAGCATTCGGAGTACCAGTGATCGTGGGGTTGACAGGGATAATGAGATCGCTGTTTTAAATTCTGAGGGAAATGATTGGCATTATGTAAATGTTAAGCATCTTCTAACAATACACCCAGTTGCCTTCCTCCTGGCTAAGAATGAAGCTGAACAAGGGACACTCCGGGGTAAGAGTTCGATGAAAGGTAGGAATAACACCTCTACCAAAAATAAGAAGGAATCCTTGATGAAGCCTCTCGTTCATTGCCCAGCAACTCTGGTACACAAAGTAACATTCATCTACAAGGCTGAGGAGGGCGATGATAAAGGGGAGGAAGCTTCAACCTTCACAGCTACTCAGATCACTACTTGGAACGGTGTTCAGGGAAGCGTAGAAGGTGGAGGTGATGATCAGGTTGATAATCGCTATGTTGAGTATGTGCAATCACCAACCACTAATACAGACACATTCTCAGTAAACAGTACAAATGTTGTAAATGTTCCTGTAAAACATCTTGCTGGGATTATCCTGTATAAGGTTAATGGTGAAGTTGTTAGTGTTCCTTTCGATGACAGTTATAAACTTACTATTGCAGGTGGACTTAAGAAGCCTGCTGTACAGACGCCTCCACAAGGCCCTAAGAAGCCTAGTAAGAAGGTCAATAACCCTGAATATTGGGCTGAGAAAGCTGTTCTTGATAAGGCTGAGAAGCAGCGTATGGAGCAGGCAGCAACTGGAGTAGGAACCCTATAAAAGGTAAAGTAGGAAATTAAAAAAGCTTATGTTAATCTTTGGATCAACAGCTCTTGATTATTGGGTTGGAAGAGGTACGCTAGGTCGTGTTCCTTCTGATTTAGATGTCCTGTCAAGTACAACAGAAAAGCAACTTGGTGTAGATGTACATTGGGATGAGGCATTTCAATATGTCGTAGATAATAATAACCACCCTCTGTACGTAGACCTGGACTATCTTTATACAATTAAGGTTTCTCATTGCCCTTGGAAAGGTAAGAATGGGAAATGGATACAACACCTAAAAGATATTGATATTATGAAAAGGTGCGGAGCTAGGTTGGATAAACACCTTCACAGTATATTAACGTCTCTGTGGGAAAGGAAGTTTGGGAAAAAGTGCGCATCGTTCTCTGATAAGAATAATCAAACTTTCTTTAAAGATGTAATTACTAGGAGGTTTGATCATGACGAGCTGCACAAACTTCTAGCTTTTAGAGAAGAACCTGTACACAATCTTATCAGACAGGATAAAGATAAACCTATTTGTAGTGAGGTGTTGTTCTGCGGTTTGTCTCAAGAGGAAAAACTTCTAACAGTGTTTGAAGAGTTGTATGTTATAGCTGCTGAACGATGGGTGTTTGTGGACAAACAAAAACAATTACCGCTGTCAGTAGCTAAGAGTAAGGCTTTAGACTTGTTAATAACTTCTTTGTCAAAAGGGTGGTGGAACACTTATGTAATAGAGAACGCTGTAACTGTAATGAAGAAGAGAAAAGATTTAGATAAACATTTCATAACTAAGATAAAGGAATTACTATGACTACTAAAAACACTGACAGTGTTATTGATATTAACGATGTTGCTATCTCCGCAGGTTTTGAGGAAGAACTTGGTAGTATGTTTTCAGAACTAGAGTGTACCTCTTCCTACGAAACAGAGGATGGAAAGTACACTATATGCAGTGCGGAGCAGGAAGGTGGGGAAGGGGAAGGAGAGAACTACCACGTTGTACTTCTAATTAAAGATAAAAAGTTAGGCTGTGAAGAGTACTGGATGCACACGGCTTTCTACAGTAGTTGGGAGGGTACAGATTGGTCTGAAGGGGATTGCTTCCAAGTACAGGAAGTAGAGAAAACTATCTTTGTGTATGAGGCAGTGAAATGATAAAAGGTAAAGTGTGGACAACTTCATAAGAGAACCTATCAAGCAGAGCAAAGCGATGCTCTCCTTGACAGAAGAGTTTGAGAAACAACTAATCATCAGAGCAGCTGACAAACACATTGAGGTGAGACGTTTACATGTGAATCATCTACCTCCTGAGTTTCGTATGTCATTTCCATTGACAAACTATCATGTTCCGTTTCTAATGAACAAGATTGGACAAACAAGTAAACAGATTTGTATCCTGTACAATGACGGAACTCAAGCACACTGGGTTGATATTGTACATACATTTTAATGAGAGAGGATGAGAAGATGACTATTAAGACTAATACTAACAACACAACAGAAATGACTATTGTCACAGGTATCACTACGCAAGTAGTGGATATCCCACGAGGTGATGCTATGAGTTGGAAACTGTTCCGAGGTGGTGAACCTGAAGCAGTGTACGGTGTGGATATTCAAGGAGAGGAGGAATCTAAGTGCGTAGCCTTTACAGAAGAGGTTGATCAGATGTTAGGAGGTGTAAACTTCTACTTAGATAACCTTAAGAGTCTTATTTCAGCTCATGAATACTCAGCCTCACACACAGACCTGCGTCTCGCTGAGCGTAACACTGTAATCGATGGACTTACTGCACAGGTAGATGAACAGCAGAAGGTTATCAATGAATTGCGAGAGGACATTTGTGCTGAGAAGGATACGGTAGATAAAACCTACTTAGAAATTGCTTCAGCAGGATTTGGTAAGCGACTGAAGTATTTTCTGACAGGACGTATGTGAGAACAGGTACATAAATGTAAATGATCTAAACGTTGGTTAGACGACAACCACTAAAACAAAGACTCCACAGCCTTCCTAAACAGGGCTGTGGAGTCTTTTTGCGTTCTAGTAATGTGATTATATAGGGAGTTATTAAAACTCCTTACAGAGGTTCTCACAAGGCCACAGAGCTATACAGGAAATACTAAGGTATTTGTCTCTAAGGTTATTGACAAGACAATCCCCTTCACCTACACTTCTCAACATCAACTAAGAAACACAACATTGTAGAGGACTACACAATGAATATGGTAGACAACGAACAGGATCTTTTAGACATTAACAAACTGCCTGGTTGTCAAGAGATTACCTACAACCTGGGTAAAGATTTTAACTTGATTGTTATGACAGCAGATGAAGGGCTGGTAAATTTGGAGATAAACTTCCCTAACACACAGTATTGGTACAGTTTCCAAAAACATGTTGACACCTTATTGAGTGAAGGTTGCACCATTGTAGATACCGATAAAAGTTTCTGCTACACTATCTTTATTGTTTCGGAAGATGAGATGAGTAAAGCTGTATCTTTAATTGTAACCTTGTTGGAGACCCTATGATGACTACCTACCAGAAACTTTCATATACAGATGCTCAAACTCTTATCAATCGTGTACGTTCTGAACAGGAAAGCTCACCAGGTCTTCGTTTCGGTCAGGCTTTGTGGGACGAACTTCCCGCAGAGTTTACGGAAATTTATGTAGGCACGTACATGGATTTCTACAATGAGCTGGATGATAGTGTAGTATTGAGTAAATTTTATGAAACCTTTGTAGAGGCTTAATGATGAATATTACAGAACGTAAACAAAACACTATAGAACATCTTCGTGGTCTGGCTGAGGGGACTGTTGGAGTTAAGTGTTACCAAGGTATTTGTCGAAATCTATTCTTATGTTGTAAAATTAGTTCTCGCTTTGTAGTATCTTATTGTTCAGAGTGGAAAGAGTTCTCAGGAAATACAGAGTATCCTGTACCTAGTCCTTGTGGAGCAGAACAAGCTTATACTGACATATATGACCTCTGGGAAGGTGAGTATGGAGCATCTCGCAAGCGTCTGTGCCTGTACTTAGCAGAAGTGCTTGAGAAGATGACTGATGAGGAATTTGAGGAGTATTGTTTATGACTCTCCAGGGATTCCGTACAAGCCCAGCTCCTTTGGTAGGTGACTTCATAAGGTTCGACAGTAGTGATATAGTACCTAACACTAAATCTTTCGGCACAGTGGTTGATGTAGATGACACATATGTCCTTTGTGATAATGGTTTGTGTGTTGAACTCTGTAAAATTGAACGAGTAAATGAGATAGGTTATAAATATGAGTCAAGTTAAGTTCATCTCAGACCTCCACCATGGCCACACAAACATCTGTAAGTTTCGTACACACATTGCTGGACAAGAAATAACCTCGGTAGAGGAACACGATGAAATCTTGTCAGACAGAATTCTTAGTGGTGTTGGCAAGAGAGACACTTTGTGGTTGCTTGGAGATCTATTCTTTACAGAAGATAGTATGAAATATTGGGAGGCTTATAGTAAGGCTTGTAAGAATATTCAAGTTGTGCTAGGTAATCACTGTACAGACAGACCTGTTAGGCAACAAAACCTACGTATCATGGCTCAGACAGCTAAGATTCACTCTTTAGTTAAGTATAAGGGGTTTTGGTTAAGTCACTGTCCAATTCACCCTTGTGAGTTGAGAGGTGCTAAAAATATCTACGGGCATACACATCACAAACCTGTTGACGATGAGCGGTATTTGTCAGTATGCTGTGAACAAGTGAACTATCGTCCAGTCACTATTGAAGAACTAATAACCTTACAAGGAGCTACACAATGAACTGGAAAGAAATTGACAACTACAAAGATCTACCTGAGGGTACTTGGTTGGTTAAGATTGCATCTAAGCACTTCCCTTATCATGTTGCAGATGTTAGTGTTCAACCTAATGGTAAATTTATAGTTGTAGGTGGGCATTTCCACTATGACCAAGAACCTATCATTGCATACACAAGTTTTCATGGTTATGACGAAACTGTTAAGGAGAATGTACAATGAATATTATCGATACTGGATCAGCAGAGTTAAGATGGTGCTTATTAAGTGAAGGTGAGATTTATGCATACTGCCCTCCAACTGCCGCAGATGCCTTGGAGTATGCAGAAAAAATGCTGCAAGAAGGAGAGGAATTACTTTGCTGTACAGGTGACGAGAGGATTAAAAACTTACACACAATCAAAAAGCTTATAAACTCAACTATCCAGGAGAATGCACAATGACCTCTACTAAAAACTGGCCAAATATCGAACAGTTCAACTCTGAAGAAACATCAGTTAAGAAGTTTGTATTCACCAAAGATGACGCTGTTGTTGAAAGTGTACTATACGCCTACCCGGATTACCTTACACGTACAGTTATCTGTTGTTCTGTGCAGAGTGGTTGTCCTGTAGGTTGCACATTCTGTGGAACAGGGAAATACTTTGTACGTAACCTTACAGTTAATGAGGTGTTAGAACAGGTTGAGTATTCTTTGTCTATGACAGGACAAGATCCTCACAAAATTGATAAACTCCAGATCATGTTCATGTCCATGGGCGAACCAATGCTTACACCTAATACCATGGAACAGGTTTTGGAAGAGTTGGCTTCTCGTTACCCTGCTGCAGCCCTCCTTGTCAGTACTTCTGGACCTGATGTTGATTATCAGTGGTTGTTTGAGCAAGCTTCTCGTATCCCTAACATTGGGTTACAATTCAGTGTACATGAGAGCTTGGATGAGGAACGTAGTAAACTTATTCCATTCAAGGCTAAGCTAGACTTACAAGGTATTGCCCAAAAGGGTGAAGAGTTTTATGCAGCAACGGGTCGGTCTCCTTTCTTCAACTATTGCACACATATCGGAAATGATACAGAGGAGGATGCTCAGCGGTTATCTGAGGTGTTCAAGCCAGAAACATGGCAGGCTACTGTCTCTGTAATTTGTGAGAAGGATATTACAAAAGGTCGTGACACAGAAGCTTGGAAGATGGCTACTTCTTTCTCTGAGAAACTACTTAACTACGGTTACGGTGTAAGAGTTTTTGACCCTGCTGGGCAGGATGATATTGGTGGAGGTTGCGGTCAGTTACATTTTGTGCAGCAGTGGATGGAAAACAACCCTGACAAAGCTCGGAAGAGTTCTGGTTGCAAGCAGAAGGAGAATGCACAATGAACACTTTCTATTCCTACCTGACGCTGGATGCTTCATACTTTGCGTGGAGAGAGAAGATGTCAGATATATTTACCAGCTTAGCAACTGATGCACCTAACAAGGATACTGGTATCTGTGGTAATCTTGAAGGACTACGTCTTCCTTACTACCTCAGAAATCTTACATGGCAGTTGATGCCCTTATGGCCTGAATATACAGGAAGCCTATCACACCCTGTACCTGACCCTAACATAGAAGGCAGGTATGCGGCTTATGTGATCTTCCGACACACTGAAAATAAGTGGACAGGAGAATACGGAAACTCTCGTAAGTGCTTATGTCTCTGGTTAGCTAAACAATTTGCTAACGCACGGATTAAGAAACCACATTGGACAATTGCAGCCTTTAACAACCTTATCTTAGGAGAATGATATGAGCCATAATAGGGACAGTGAGATGAATAATAAGGCTACACCTAAACAGGAAGTTATAGAGTTTCTTGGTGGGTTGGCTGATGGGAGTACTAAGCCTGCTTATGGAGGTATCTGTTATGCTCTCTGGAAGGAATTCAGGGGAGATATTGGGCAGATACCGGATTTTTTCTGTTCAGGTTGGGAGGAGTGGAGCGGGGATATAGACTTTCCAGTACCTTACCCTGAATATGGAGCTGAACAAGGTTTCTACTTTTCAAAAGGGAAGTACTGGGAAAGTGAGTACGGAGCATCTCGTAAACGGTTTTGTCTGTACTTAGTAGAACAACTGAAACTTATGTCTGATGAAGATTTTGAGAAAGAATTCTGTGAAGGAGCTGGACGATGACAAAGTATTACACTAAAGAAAATTTGCTTCAAGGTTTTGAGTTATCCTGTGCAGTAGCTGAAAAGTTAGGATTTTTGGTTCAGAAGGAGATACAGGATAACTTCGGCTTCACTGAGAGGTTTCACAAGAACTACCCAAACCTTTGCTGGATTGCTGGGAAGAATGAGGAGGGTGAACAAGATACAGTTTGGTCACAGTTCTCTGCTTACTGCTGGGATGATATGGGACAGATTATACAGGATAATGGTATTGATATGGAGTGGCCAGAGGGTGAAGGGTATGGGTGCATAGGACAAGTTAGTAAATACCTTAGTAAAGGTGAAGATATTGTTATAGAGTTCCTAAACAAAGAAGATGGTTTAGAGGCAGCTGCAAACTGCTTCTTACTAGTACCTGCACAAGGAGATTAACAATGACTGAACAATACAAACCCACTACTACACTCCTCTCACCAGAAGCCAGAGTAGATGCCTGTATCCGTCTGTGCATCCCTGAGAGTGGAAATTATGAACTTGACCAGCTGATTATCAAAGCTGCTAACGAGAAGACTAGGCTTTCTGTGATTCAGGCTATGGTGGAAAAGGAACCTGATCATACAGGAAGGTATACTAAGCAACGAGTTGATGAAATTATGAAGGGGCTTGGTAATTATACTGGAGAGGGGGCTTGATATGTACTATGTATTTCTATTGTTCGTTAGTGGAATAGTTGCTTCAGCTATCTCAACAGTGTGGAGCTACTTAGAGCCTACTTCAAATGGTACAGCTCCTTTTTGGGTTAGTTTTATCTCTATTTTTGTAGTAAGGTGCTTAGTGGTTTAGGGAGTGAGAGTGTGAATAATACTGTAAAGGTTTTCACAGACACACTTGAACAGTGTGAAGAAGATATTCTAGGTTGGGGAAAGTTATCCTGGGAAGTTGTAACATGTGAAGAAGATGAGGATGATCTTCAGGAAGTGTTTGTTCAGGTTGAATGGAGTAATCGTGGAGATATTCTCCGGTATAGACAGGTTTACTTAGTCGCTGAGATGTGTATGAGTGTTGCATCGCCTAAGGAGATAGCTTTTGAGTTTATTAGGAAGGCTAATGAATCTGTGGATGATGAAGTGAAAAGTTGGGAAGGGAGTTATGGCTATGGATAATGTAGATAGCTTGTCAGGAGAAGAGTTAGACGAAGCTGTAGGGTATGCGCTTGGGTACATTGATTATCCCTCTGATAGTGTTGAGTGTGGAACAGTTTGGCACTTAGATGCTGAACGTGCTCCATTTGGCAGGATTATGAATAAGTGTGACTTCTCTCCCACAACTAACTCTGCTCAGTTTTTGGATATTATTAAGAACTTCGATATAAACCTACACAATCACACAGATGGTGAAGGTAAGTTTGAGTATGCTTCTGCAGATTGCTTGTTATCAGGTACTCAGTGTTATTCTAGGAAGGATGTTAAGATTACAGGATGTAGAGCTATAGTTTCTTTGCATAGGGTACTTAAGGAGGGGTTTGATGGGAACTAAGGAGAATATCAAGTATAAAGACTTAGATTTAGAAGTCTGGATGATGACAGAAGAGGACTGTAATAAGTGGAGTATACCTTTCGAGGGTAATGCAGGTTATTATGTTACTGTGATTTGTCCTCATGGCAGAGACTTAATAGAGTATTGTGGAAGACTTCGTGAAGATGTAGACAAAGCTGCACATAACAGATATAAAGGATGGAAGCAAGATCTTGCTATGACATCTTTGAGAGTATACAATGAGCGAGCTTTCCTCAGAAATATAGGAACCTTAAGCTTGGATAAGGCTGTCTGCGGGTTTGATAAATACAAAGGGGGTTGGGATGCACAAAAGGTTATGGATGATGAACGAGAAAGGGAGGAAAAAGGGTTGCCTTGTTGGTGGGATGATAGAAATGCAGCCTGTGATGCACAACACAAACGAGATACTTCCCTATGGAGGTGGCTGTTCAAATGAATAAACACATAAAACTTTCACAGATGCACTCCTAAAGGCTTCTCCTTCTATTAATCTAAAAGGAGAACTAGGTTGTAATGCTTTAAGTAACTGGGGGAGAGGAATAACTTACAAGTTTGTTATGAAGGACTGGACAGCACCTACAGGATAGGTTGTTAAAGGTAAAGATGAGATCGGTGTAGTTTGTCAGGTCGTGGTTATGTTTTAATGTGTGATCACCACAGAAAGGTGGCTGCCAAAGCTGTGGATGATGCAACTAATTACTTGGAAAGAGTGTCACCAAAATTCGAGGTGCAAGCGCTACTGTTGAGGAAACGTGCTAATAAGTTACGTAACAGTTAATATTAAAGAAGGGTTACAAATGATTAAATCAAAATTACCAATATATACCCACCATTCAGGTGCTCGTTATATTGTGCTAAGTGTAGGTAATCAGACCACCACAGATAAGGCAAAGTGGCCTACATTAGTAACCTATGTAAGCTGTAATACAGGAGAGGTTTTTACCAGAGAGTATGATGTGTTTATCGAGAAGTTTGAAGAGGTGGTTGTTTAGATGAACTCAGGAGTCTTTAACGGAGCTGCACAATACACTTCACAGGAAGTATCAGAAGCTCTACACAACTACAACTCAGCTAAGCAAGCCAGTGAAGAGGTGATAACCGAGGTTATAGAACGGTTAGAAACCACACCTGTGAAACGTCATTGGCTTGGCAATCTCCTGTTAGGAGACACTACAGAGCTTGCTGAGGTACATAAGGATATGTATAGAGGGAATTGGGGAGGTAGTTATGCCGCTTACTTCGCAGACAAAGGTTGGATTACAGAAGGAGAAGGAAAGATTGCTGAATACTTTGAAGGACGTACACAGTATAAGTTGGCGAACACCTTATCTGGTATTGTCTCAGGACAAGATTCAAGAGTTTGCCTGCTAAGCAGTGATCAGGTGAAGTTTGTTAGTGTGTGGGCTAGCTGTAAGGGAGAGAGTAATGACGACTAAATATGACAACAAGTACACCTGTCAAGCTTGTGGAGGCAACAACAAGCTGGGAAAGTTCTACACCGACGGAGGTCATGTATCAGAGACGGAAACAATCTGCACAGTTTGTGGTGAAGAAGGTTACTGGGCTTATGGGTTTTTCGAAAGAGAACCTCCGCTGTCTTTGTGGGAGAAGGTGAAGAATGTTACACGCTTGTACAAGGTGGGTGTGTGGTGGAGTAAGTTGACAGGGAGAGATAACTCTCCCTCTTAGGTTGAAGAACGTTGATCAGGAGCTGTTAGAGGTGCTAGCTGGCAGGATTATCCCTACAGACCTTCACAGAGTTATTGAGATGATCGATGCAACAGGGTCAGAGTTGAAGTGTAAGAGAGCTTTGACTAAGCTTGCTGAGAATGATAGCAGATTTATTCCTGTGAAAGAGGGAGTGTTTCAGCTGATAAAGGACTTGGAGTGGCTGGCTGAGTTTGCTAAGGAAGAGGATGATGGGAAGGGAGGATTTTATGGGCTTAAATAGTTGATTCTGCCCTCCTTGTGTTGTATAATGTAGTTGTATTACACTTAATTTGAATAAGGAACACTAATGAAACCGAAGTATAACACCAAACAAGAAGTAATTGATGCACTGAACTCTGGAGCGATGTCTCGACGTACTGTGACCAACACTGCACAGTATTATAAGAAGCGTCGCAACCCAGAACGTATGAAGATGTTCCAAGATGCTCTGGCTGATACACGTAGACTGACAAACCCTTGGCGTATATTCGAACCTGTTGGTAATGTACTACCTCTTCTGCATAAGAAATATATCCCTGTTACCTATGACGAAGTAGAGGATCTGTACGGGGAAATTCTTGCTTGTGACTCCTACGCCTGTGTTATGAGGAACCTGGTTAAATGGGCTAACGATACAGAAAATGATGAGCAAGTGAAATATAAGTTTGTTCATACCATTCTATATGAGCTTCATGAGCAAACTTTGTTAGTCGCTAAGATGATTGCCAAGGACTGTGAGTGTGGGGATATTGTAGGGCATAAAGGGTGATGTGATAGGTGGTGTAAAGGTCATGTAAAAGAGAGGGATTTTCCACAATAGAGGTCAACCTCTGCTCTGCAGCCTTAGTGCTGTGTGGGTTTCACGGTTATTTAGATTCCCATTGAGCGCCCCTTGGGGATTCCTCTCTCCCTTGATCTAATGCTCTTGCTCTCCTTCATAGTATATATCTCAACAGAGGACTTAGAAGAACAGATAATAAAGACAATGAGTATAAGCTATAAGTAAAGAACAAATAATATAAAGGAGTTTGTGATGAATTTAGTACTTCCAAGAAATGTTACAAGGATGTTAGAGAAACACAGAGGAAAGTACAGCAGACAAACCTTTTTAGTTACTGTCTTGATGAGATTAACAGCGAATAAAAACTTAACTATGTCAGAAGCCATCATCGAAGCATCTGATAAATTAGAAGGTAAGAATAATGATAGAACTCCTGACCCTGGAGAAAGAACAACAGATAAAGATTAGAGCTACTTCTGAACCATTCAATCTACAGATAAAGAGAAGTACTTATTTCTTGTATGTACACAAAGAAGTTACAAAATTACTTAATGTAGGTTCTAAGTACGATAATGAAGTTTGGTGCCTAGTTACAGCTATATCTAAAACCTTGAGATACGGAGGAGATTTCTTTAATATCTCTCTGAAACCTGTAAGATACTCAGAAGCAAACAAAAAGTACAAACAGAAACTTTCATACAAGAAGATGCTTGAACTCTTACCATTACTTGAAGAGTTGGGATTAATAACCCTCTACAAAGGCTATTACCTGCACGAGGAGGACTATTGCAAGTCCTCTATAAAACCTCTACAACCTCTTATAAATCTCTTCTCAGAGCTTCCTGTTAGCTCTGAAGGGGCCAGTAGAGGGAATGAAGAGGAAGTGGTTATACGCGACTTGAAAGGTAAGCAGGTTACAGGTGTCAAGCCTAAAGGTATTGGTCAGCTTAAGCAGGATATGAAAGATTATAACAATATGTTAAGTGGTCATACAGTCAAAGTGGGGGACTACTCTTGCAGTCCTTGTTACAGACGTATATTCTCAGAGAAGATAACGCTAGCAGGAAGAGTTTATAGTTGTGGAGGGTTTCAATCTCTCCCTTCTAAGCTAAGACCAACTATCACTATTGATGGACAGAGAACTGTTGAGGTGGATATTAAGTGTCTTCACCCAAACCTGATAGCCTGCCATTTAGGAATAAACTTACCGGAACACTTTGAACCTTATAAGGTTGAACAAGGGCTTGTACAGGGAGGGTACGAGGATATCAGAGGGTTGTGTAAGAAGTTCTTTATGTCGCTCCTCTATTGTGAAAACCTTAAGAAAGCTGAAAGGTCATGCGGGTGGTTTACACTGAACCAAATAAAGCAGTCAGTGGATGATAGAGACTACCCCACAGTAAATTATGATGTGTTGTGTCCAACTGATGTAGTAAACTCTTTGTTAAAAACTAATCATCGCATCTCTGAAGTGTTACTAAGCAACTCTTTATATCCTGGTTCATCCTCTCTCCTTTGGCAACAACTACAATACTTAGATTCCTCCATCCTCATGAATGTAATAAACACCTTCACAGCCCTTGACAAACCTCTCCTTCCGTATCATGATTCAGCTGTAGTTAAGCAGGAAGATGAGCAGTTGCTTGTTGACACATTCAGAGAAGCTTGGTGGGAGGTGTTGGGTACACATGATAATTTAGTGTTGACAAGGGCTTTCTGAACAACTAAACTGTAATCACATCAAACAAACAACTGAACAGGTAACTTACAATGACAAGCATTAACGATCTAACAGTATCTGGTGATTTTTGTGTAATTTCTTTTGATGGTTTTGTGGAAGAGTTTCACAACAACACTATCGAGGAATTTGAAAGTGACACTTACTACTGGTGTGACGGTAAGTGGTTTGAAACCCGGATGGGGATGGTTTACACTTCTCCAGTCGAGGGTGGTAAAAAGAGTTGGTATCGTAACAATACCCCACCATCTGTCAGCAAGAAGGTAAAAGTTGAGATTCATTATTACCGAAGCACTTATGCAGAACTCTGTAAAGATGATGATTCTTATATCTACAGCACCTTCACAATTGATGGCAAATTGCACCCTAAAAAGTTGTATTGCGCAAACATAACCGACAAAGAATACCTTAAAGATGAACAAGTACACATTAACAAGATTGCAATCAATCCAGAAGCGCACCTTGGTTGTGTTTATTTACAGGATTACATTATTAATGTTTTGATTGAGATGGAGAAGGCCGATGCATAATAATAAACAGTACGGGATTCGTAAGAAAGGTGATGGCGAATATATACTAACCTACAAGCAGGAGGAGTTCTCTAGTGCCATTGCAGCTAATGAACCTCTAGAGCATAATGAAAATATTGATGACGGAGGCTCTCGTGGTTAAATTTCATAATTTGAAGATCAAAAAAGAGACTGCTCAAGATGTTGTGGAGCAGCTTCGTGCCGATGTTCAGAAGACCGTTGATATGCAGAAAAAAATGCGCAATGGTATCTGGGTGCACCGCGATGAGATTGATATCTTAGAATCTAAAAGGGAGAGGTAGAGTAATGAAGAATTTAGCGGTTAAGAAGATGGTTGAGGTTCAGTTTCCTAATGCAACACAAGTGAATGTTGTATTCACACACTCGATAAAGAATATTTATCATTTCCATATAGAAGTGTGGGACGGGGATGTAAGAGAAAACTACGAGTTGAAGGTAGAGAATACCTTTATTTGTAGGGATAATTTTGCCTGACAAGGAGAACTAAAAATGTTTGAAGTGAAAAACTTATACTGTTCTGTAAACCAAAGGGATATGCTACATGTCGTTAGGATGGAATGATAATTAAATGATGGATAAGCTATTGCAATCATATCCATAATCGCTATAATGGTTACATCACTTAGGGAGACACACCATGACCACTTACAAAGATCGATTCACCGGTAAGACATTCACAGTACGCGGCAACACAGTAACAGATGAATTCGGTAACGTTGCTACTGTAAGCGCTTCTGAGTGGTTAGAAATGCAGGGCGATGATGTTGTAGAGGTTACTATCCACACCGAAGTAAAGCGTGACAACGAGCTATTCACCGAATATAATGTCTGGACTGATAATGATAACAAAAGCGCTACAGTAACAGTATGGAAGAAAGACGGTAGCACTAACATGTCTTACAACTACTGCGGTGGTGAGAAGTGGTTCAATAACATGAATGAAGTTAAGACATACCTGGGCAATAATGGCTGGTAACAGCCAAGGTTTTCTGGTAAAATTGTGTAACTTAAATAAGGAGCGTGGTTATGGCTAAATTAACGTGGGACACCCTGAAGGATTGGAAAGATAGTCAGCACAGCGTCAAGACAGGCAGAGCGCCGATAAACAAGAAAACATTTATTGCATTTCTTGAAGGTGAAGGGTATACTGTAACCCAGGAAGAAGTTAGGATTGACAACCCTAAAAAAGTTGGCCGGATATACGTGTCACAACCAAAGCCACGATATGCACTTGAATTTAGCGTAGAAAAAGATTGCTTTTCATTTAACTTCAATGCACATTATGCGTTTTCACGGCAGCTTTATTTGTTTATTGGCCGAGTAATTAAACGTTGATATTGGAAGATAAACCTATTACTAGAAAGCCACTACTAAAGAGTAGCTGGCTTTTTTAATGCCTTGGTGTAATCGCCGGTAGTTCGTTGAATGATAAAGTTAAAAATAGTTGTTGCAATGTGTATCTATGTGTTTATAATAGGTTCCAAGAGTTAAGAAAAACACATCGCAGAAATCACCAGCTAAGGCTGAGTACAAATAATCATTGTTTAGCTACCTATAATTAGTAGGTCGAGTTAATATAATTAGTGGAGATGTACAGAACGAACTTAGGTTATTGACAAAGTAGACCTTAACATATTGATTGTAACTGGAGGTATAGCTTGTGGTAAAAGTACACTATTGCAAGCTGCTGAAGAGTTGGGGTACAAATGCTTAGATGTTGATGACTGGTTCCACGAAGAAATGAAAGGAACAGCTTTACATCACTACACTTTTAAAGGTTGGTTTGGCAGTAGTCCTGTAGCCTTCATTCATCCTAACTGGAAGGAATACGAAAGGTGGTTGATGCAACACTTTGATATGTACTTAACCTCTAACACTCCAGAAGTTTGTGTCATCCCTAACTTAGAGGGTTTTGATATAAAGCCTTCTTATAAGATTCTAACGGTTGAGCGTAAAGCTAACCAGGAAGCAGCTATACTTCGGGATACACACAGAAATGTGTCACTGACTCAGAGAATCCACAATACACAATTAGCTAGGGAGCAAAGGGAAGAGGTCGCTGATTGGGTCTTGATTAATGATACTTCCTCTTCTCAGGAGTTCAAGCAGAAATGTACGGAGTGGTTTGTGGAGCATAGAGGAGATCTACTATGAAAAAGGTTGCATTTATAAGGAGTTTTAACCCTGTACACGAAGGGCACCTCTGGGGTAGTAGAGATGTGTAACTGGTTGGGTTTTGAACTGTTAGTGGTTGTTGCGGATAACCCTGATAAGGTTTACGATACCTCTGGAGAGGATAGGGCAGATTACTTTTGGGAGGAGGTGTCACATTTACATAACACCCAAGTTACCTACAGAAAAGATTCTGATCTCGGTGATTACTTGAAGTCTGAAAACGTGGAGGTTGTAGTAAGAGGATTACGTGACACAAAAGACTTCGAATATGAGCAAGCTATGACTCGTCACGCTCAACAGGTTTGGGGGGTAGATGTTATGTATCTTCCTTGTCCAGAAAGCCTATGTTGTATCAGCAGTACAGGGATCAGAGGAAACTAACTAATGGCAATATCTAAGAAAACTAGGCAGCTGGTATGGAATAAGTCTAACGGAATCTGCTGGTATTGTGGTTGTCAGCTTCCTTAAAAGGGCTGGCATGTTGACCACTTTCATCCTATACATAGGAAGTCTGAGATAGTTCCTGTGCATGAACGGAAGAATATTCACTAGACAGAGGTGAGATTTACAGGAGATATGCAGCATGAAGATTTATAGATACACTGGATAATATGGTTTCGTCATGTGCTCCTTGCAACTTATCCAAGAGTGTGTTTTTCTGTGGAGGAATTTAGGAAGGAGCTTGAGAAGCAAGTTGAGCGTGGACGTAATAGTAGTGTAAACTTCAGAACTGCTGAGAGGTTTGGTCAGATTGTTGTCAAGACAACCCCTATTGTGTTCTGGTTTAAGAAGAGGAACAAACATGACTATCAAAAATAACTACCCAGATGTTAAAGCTGAACATTCGACAGTTTACAACCTGAAACCTGACAGTGAAGGAGTGTTGGTTAATTACCTTTGGTTCGGTGTTAACATCCGTAACTACTGTGGAAAAGAGGAAACAGAACAAGCTGCACAGAATATTGCCTTAGCCATTAACCAGCATGATGCATTAGTGGAGCAGTTGAACGTTTTGCATAAGCTTATCTGTGAAGGTAGTGTTAGTGGTTTCAATCCTCGTGAGGGAGACTGGGCTGAGAGATTGTTCATGAGTCAGAACACAACGAGTCACCTGCTTAAAGAGAACCTGAGAGAGGATATTACTTAGTATGGTTATCAGTGCCCTGAGAGCTAAACACTTGGTTGATGAATACCTGTCCAAGAGGGGAGAGGAACTAAAAGAGGGAGCCCTGCTAGATCTTGAGGAGCTTAACACTCTAATCACCGAAGCCTCCGAAAAGGGTAAAACCTGTGTGCAACTGGAAAAACTTTTAACAGGAAATGAAAACGAAGTTATTAGGTATCTATTTTCATTAGGCTACACAGTTAATACTCACTGGGATGCTACACCTCCTTACACCGTAGTAAGTTGGTAATGCTATACACAAAAAGCCTCAACCACCCCTTCTTAATTAATCTGAGAGGGAATGGTTGAGGCTTTTCTATGTGTGACTGTCTGAGACGCTCTGTAAGCCTCTGTGAGAGGTTTTAACATATGAGTAGTGTGATTGTATAAGGGATGATTAAAACGCCTTGTACATAGGGAATATAAGCTTGTAGAATGAGTAGTAAAATGTGAATAGTGTTTGACAGGAACACTTAACAGTTGTAATATTCAGGTAGAGTTTATAGCAAACGATCAGAGGATAATCATAATGACAACCCCGATACAACATTCCGGTGAAATGCAAACAGCTAAATTACTATTGAGTAAACTGAACAATCTCTGCTCTGAAGATGAAATGTTTACAATATCGAAAGTGGATAACTTCTGGACTACTACCACAATACTCCTTCATTCTAAGTATTGCGGTGCAAGGTTTACTATTACAAGGTGTGCTGAAAAACCTCTCTGCTTCGAAGGGTACTTGTTCAAACTATTCCGCAAGGAGTATTCTGATAAGAACGGAGATAAACGGCAGCACCCCTTCCTCGTTATTACAGGTGTATCTGGTTGGGAAGAATTGTTCGCAGTGTTAGAAGGGAAGGCATTTACAGATGAATTATCAGCTACCTTCACCAATATGATCTCAGAGATGGCTGAAACCAGAGAAGCCTATAACACCAGCAAGAAGAAACAGGTAGTTATGGACAAGGTTACTGCCTATAAAAAGTTACAAGCTATAGCTTCTATACAGGAACAACTGTTACAAATTGGTGAAGGTGTTTCTAGTCAACAGTGTAGAATTATAGCTGAAGGGGTGGTTGGTGAAGTTTTATCTTGACAGGTGATTGTGTAACCCTATTCTATTGTTATTTAAATGAACAAGGTAAGAATTTATGACTAATAACATGTATACTCTAATAGGCGGCCCTCTCCATAACAAAACTCTGCAAGGCTCTGCAATCAAAGGGTTGATCAAGGTTGAAAGTTGGGGGCCAGTGAAAGATGAGCGCTATGTATACACCTACACCGTTGTTAGTGAAGATCGAGCTGTATTTGTAGAGCGTACACCGCTCACTAAGAGCGGGCTAACTAGCGGGAATACGTAATAAGAGTAATAACACTAATAATACTATAAAGGAGAAAACCTATGAAGTTCACTGATATGACACCTAAACAAGTTTTGATTGCTATCGCAGAACTACTATCTGAAGTTAAGGAGGTTACAATCTACGATGGTGATTTAGCTTCTTCTGTAAAGATCATCTTATCAGATGGTAGCCGGTTTGATCCATGGTCATCAGCAGCAGACTGTATGACACTTATGATGAAGGAGAAGTTGGATGTTGTTCATGAAGAGGGCCAGGTGGCTATTGAATGGAGTGAGGTTGAAGAACAATGGCTTAGTGATCCTCTAGTATACACATACTCAGGTAGTTGGTTCCCAACATCTGGATCATCAGCTAGCCAGATGTTGCGTATGGCAGTGTGTGAGGCGGTTATGCTGAAGTATGGCCTTGTGGAGCAGGAAGATGATTGAAGAAACTGTACACTTGGTAGGAGTTGTCTCTTTGTTTGTTGTAATAGGGTTTCTGGTTATAGGAAATAAAAAAATCTTTTACCGAGTGGGTTATTATCCTGAGTATACTTGTAATTGGTATGCATATTATTAGCAGTTATGCTGAGGATTCAAAGAGAGAACTAGCAAATGTAACTAACGCTGCTGTCAAGCTTGAAGAACAGATGTTAATTTCAGATAAGGAACTTTTGAAACTTTATGCTTGGAATGTTGAGCTGAAAAAGATTGGAGGCAGTGCTGATAGTCAGATTGCTGCGGAGATTACTAGACGTAGTATTTTGAATAACCAACTAGGTGAGGCTGTAATTCTGATCAGTAGTTACAGAGAAGATATTGAGTGGGCTAGGCAGTGGCTGCCTTCATTTATGATAGGAGAAACTAATGAAAGAGAGTAAAGGTAAAGGGTTGGATGCAAGACCTGCTATAGTGTTTGCTACGTTGGAAAACTTGCAAGCCTGTGATGCACAAATAATTGAAACCTACATTGAGAAATTGGAGATGGAACTGATCATCCAGTCTGATACAATTAAGAGTTTAAACAGTTTGTTGGATCACTATGTTAATCAAAGTCCTGACACAGAGCACCCATTTGCTGTGCTGGAGTATTCTTAACAAGAGAGGAGGTAGTATATACAACTCTACAAACTACCTCTCTGTCTCAGACTCTCTGTAAGCCTTTGTGAGACGTTTGCAAATTGATGATGGTAGGAGTTGGGGCTAATAACAATGTTTTAACAGAAGAGGAAACAACAATTTTTATCAGTTTACACAAGAAAGGTATTACACCAAAAGCTGTATTGGTTCATTGTAATAATATCTACAAAGGTTACAGGTCAAGGAAATTCCCTAAATCCTACCTTGAAGAGTACGAACAATGTTTAAAAGATGGAATAATAAAACCTTAAAATTTTTATAACGACACGACTTTCAGATCCACTATCACAGTAATTATATCTTATTCTTACACTGTAACGCAAGCTCAACAATAATTATGAAATGTTTGCTCAACAAGTTAATGAAAGATTACTAAAAATTTTTTATAGCTGTGTTGATTTCGGATTTGAAATCGCAGAGTATTACCTACCAAATAGTTATGAAACGCTCGCTCAACCATATTCTTAAACACTCGCTCAATTATTTTCCCTATTTATTGAGCAACCTTTCCACAACAAGATGAACGTCCGCTCAACAGCCCTTGAATAAACACTCATATCGTAACCCTTTGAGTGAACCCTCATACCATTAACTATTGAGCATACGCTCCACATCAGCCCTATCCAGTGTTAATTCATCGTGTTAAAACCTACCTATATAGAAGGGAGGGGTAAAACTTGCCCTAATTATTTCTCACCTGTTTAACATTTCCTCTTTACATCCTGGTAAGACCTGCTAATATATATCTCATCAACAGGGCAAGCCAAACAGGCAGCCCCCTAGCTACTAACAAGGTGATATTATGAACAACTTTACTGGCTCTGCTGTGACTATTTACCAGACCCGTGCAATCGCCCGATCAAAATGTACTGATCGGGACAAACTGGTAGACCTTAAAAGTAAGGCTGCCCAGGAGCTGTTTGGTAAATATAAACTACAGCCGCTTCAGGATGCAGTTGAGAACGGCAAGCGCTGGGCAGTGGTTGACTTGTATGGCCCGGCAGAGGGCGTACAGAAAGCCTGTGGAGGGATCATAAAAACCTCTGCTAAAGGTTTGAAGGGGCAGACTGTACCTGTTATGATCCGTAAAGCTGTACATTAAACAGTTGCTTTAATCAGGAAGCTGTGCAAGAATACAGCTTCCTCGTTAAGACAATTAACAACCCCTAGCTAACAGGTGATGATTATGTCCACTCAAAAACCTACACTGAAAGTTGTTATCAGACAAGAAAAAGCCCCGTATAATTTATCTATTGTGTTTTGGGAAGGGGCGGCGTATAAGAGTGATTTAGTGTTTTTTAATCATGGTGAACACGCAACAGGTGAGTATGATTATTACCGTGACCGCACAACCGCTGTCAAGGTGGTAGATAATGAGTATAGAGATTTGCTAAAGTTGTTCAAACAGATTTATTCAGGTTATAATGTAGTTGTTATGAAAAAGTTAGTTCCTAACACAATCACAACACACTGAATAGGGAATAGAGATGGCTCGTTCAATCATTGGTAGTTTTACAGCAGAAAAACAAATTGACAATACGTACTACATCTATTACACTGCTTACCAACGTTACTCCAAAGTTATTGAAAAAAGTAGGTGTAAGGGGTTGTAATGTAGATAGGGTTATTACTACCCTGTACAATCAGAAACTCAAGGAGATGTACCATGAAACGTTCAATAACCACCCGGCAGGAAATGGACCAGGTACAGGCTAAACGAAATGAGCACGACCTCATGTTAAAAGCTCTGAAAATGGTTGATGGTGGTATGTTAGAGTTGTATGGTAATGCAGCATCTATAAAACAGCTTGGCATTTCTGATCAGGATATGGTAGAGTTGCAGCCTTTGATGCTTAAAGCTATTGCTACAGTGTTACAGTCACGGGCTAAAAGTATAAAGGTTGATTTAGAAAATACTTATGGGTTTTTACTTGACAGTCCACGCCAGGGGGATTAATATGAACCACATCAAAGGTAGCAAGCATAACGTACTTTGGATGGCGTTACTGGGACTGTTACTGGTAAGTTTGATCTTTATCTGAAAAATAGTACAAGGAGCTACACAATGAATATTCTTATGGTAAAAGATGTTAAACGTGTGTTTTTGGCGTGGGTGGGGGATAATGCAACTATCGGTAGCCCCCATCCTGTTACAGGTTGCTATAGCTGTAACGGAGATTTATTAGTCTTCCGTAGCGAAAAAGAACGAAAAGAGGCTTGTGATGTTTTTGACTATAGGTACAATAAGTATCCTGTACCAACAAACCGTAAAGAAGCTAAAAGTCTCTATTGTGCGGGGATGAGTCAAGCAAGTTTCGAGGAGTGGTTAGATAACATGGAAATCTTTTAACCGAAAAAGTTTGCATCAAAGAGGTTGTAATCTTTTAGCTTAGAAGATAATATACAGCCTCTTTCGTAGAAACTTTACAGGTATGTAAAGAAGACTATTTACAACACATAGCCGATACAGGCTAAACACAATACAAGGTGATAATATGTCTACTCAAAATGCCACCCAGAACACTATTCAGAACGCTGTTGCAATCTCTGAAGAAACTAAGAAAGAAGCTATACAGGAGATTATTGCTCGTCTGGTGGACCGGGAAATTTTTTGTCAAGTATCCTATATGGTTGAGGTTGTAGGACGCTTGGCTAGCAGTTCTGAACAGGATCAGGGTGAACTTGAACAAGTGATAGCGCTTAATTGTGCACCACTTTCTGAAGAAAACGCACAAGCTGCAGCAAAGGGAGAAGGTTGGAATATCTCTGAGGAGGAAGAGGAGTACAATTTTCAGGTGACAGACAGCGCTGATGGGGAAGTGTTAGAAGTAAGTTATGCAGATAGCTGGGTGGATCTTTGTCAAGAACAGAATATAGATGTTGAGCCTGTAGAGATTATGAACCACTGGTCTGTTAGTAATTTCCTCTGCGAAAAGTTAGCTGAACAAGGTGAAACCATTGATGAGGATTTTTGTGGTTTGAATGTCTGGGCGTCTACGGACTACAGCTTGTACGACAGCCCTGTGATTCGGCGTATCGCCGAATACTTGTACAATATTTAACAGAGGCGTACAACATGGATACTTTAATCACGTTGTCAAATCTTTGGGAAACAGTGCCTATTGCTCAACTAATATTCGTTGCAGGCTTTGTAATAACCACCTGGTGGGTAGGTAAGAAGTTACGAAGTAATACCACTGTAAAGGGCAACCCTGTTGATAAGCTCTATACCTTCCGGTACAAAGGAAACTTGTACAAACACCAACCCTTAGAGGTTTGGAACCTGTATAGCGTGCAAGCTTCTCCTGATCATCTGGAGCTTGTAAGTACCTGCCTAATCACTGACAGGGGCCTAGATGATGGATAGAGAACAAGCTACACTACAGGCTAAAGCTGAACAGATATACAAAAAGAGTATGAGACAGGCAGCTACAGCCAGCGTAGGCCCTCTAACGCCGTGCTGTCTAGGTGGTGATCCTTTGTCAGAGTATGGCCACCAAATAGATAAGGACAAGCATTACAAGGTGATTATACAGCTGGATGATAAAGATGTTGTACAGGTCTATACAGGGATGCAACTTGGTTGGTTTCTGAGGGTTTTGTCTGGCCTGGAAATGCAGGACAGAGGAAACAAGAGGATAAAGAGGGTAGGTTACAGAGGGTTGACAATAACCCCTGTAACCTGCTGGAAAACGTGATAAACAATCAACGATAAAGAGGTACACAAAAAATGACACAGCAACGGCTAAGCAAGAAGCAACGAAAGGAAGTTAAGAAGCGACGGAATGAACGCAACCGTAAACGGACGTATCTAGACAGCGAGGCTAAATAAACAGAGGTTATAGTTGCTTTTCTACTCAGGATTGTTTATTATTGCAGTCCTGTTTAGAAAGACAATTTAATACAACATGAAACAAGGTGGTGATCAGTATGTCTACTTACTATGTTACAGCTATGCAACGCAGTGTAACCAATCAGGGTGAACTTATTATGAGTTGTGGAAGCTCCTTAAACTTCCAGGTTGATGGTCGATTATCTATTTATAACGCCTGTCAAGTAGCAAGGGAGGCTGTACAGAAACAGTGTAGTATAAGAGGTACAGAATACATGGGGTTTAAGATAGCGAAAGGTGATAGATGGTCATGCAATGAAAATAGTACTATTACAGTTTAAAGTTTAGTTGCTTTTCTACTCAGGGTTTTGTAATATCTAAGCCCTGTTTAGAAAGACAATTTAATACAACATGAAACAAGGTGATGAATCATGGCTACTAAATTGAAAGTGTTGTCAAGCAAAGATGAAGTTTTTATTCTGTTTGGTGAATGGCGCGACAAACTTAATGGAAACACTTATCATGACGCTGAAGTTATGATTAATAAAGAAAGTTACGAAATACCCTACAAATACGGAAACCCTGGGGATTATCAGGCTGTACAGGAAGCTTTAGAGGCTGCTGGTTATCGTGTAAGAGCAAATAATAAAGACTGGCACAAACCATACAGAGCGGTTGGAAAAAGAACTGTAGAAAAGCTTAAAAGGGAGTTGTTTAAATAAGTTTTAAGGGGCAGTTTAGTTGCTTTTCTACTCAGGGTTTTGTAATATCTAAGCCCTGTTTAGAAAGACAATTTAACAAAACCGTTATAAGGTGATGCTATGACTACTAATTTCCAGCAGTTGGATACAGAAACACGTAATGCAATAATTTCGGAGATAAAGTCTGCTGTTTTGTTCTACGATGCAGAGTTTCAATATGCTGGAGAATCTCCAGGGGGTGACGGGTTGGGACTTAGTATTAAATACTATTAATGATGAAAAATCCCCAGTCTTTGTGCGGACAGTTGCTCTTAAGGGAATCTGTGAGTGTATGACCACACTAGAATTAGTACGTTGTATGTCTAACACTCTTTCAACTCAAAGTTTTTAATGATTAAACTGTAAACTTGTTATTAACCTTTATTATTTTCTGGTGATACTATGAACATCTTCATCCTAGAACACAGGCAGGATGACACGCTCCCTGTGTGGTGCAGCCGAATTGCTAAATCGTACTGCAATGAACATGTAAACAAGATAATCAGCGAACTACGCCAGATGCTAGAAGCCCGTACAATAGTCGCTGGTATGAACCCTGTAGAGCTAGCAGACCCAAAAGTCAAGAAGCCGGGCTACTGGAATCACCCCTGTAGTGTGTGGCTATCAGAGTGTGTTGACAACTGGGTTTTTGGTGTAGAGCTTGCAAAAGCCCTTGATAGTGAAGCTAAAAAGCGTTCGGGCCGTGTGGATGCACATAAAGACCTTGTAAAGATTATTAATCATTTCAGTGTAGCCCCTTCATCCGTCCCAGGGGGCCATATGACGGCTTTTGCTAAGGCCATGCCTGATAGTATTTCTAAACGTTTAAAATGCCCTGTAGAGGCTTACAGGGCGTACTACGCCACGTATAAAAGCTGGTTTGCACGTGCAGAGGTGGTAGACAAGAAGCATACAGGGAAGTATCTAGCTATCCCGTCTAGCTGGACAAGTAAAACTGAGTATGCTATAGAAGAGCCTGAATGGTTTAAACGTGTCAGTGTTAGACGGGCTATCCTGAGTCAAGCCATTACTGTATGGGTGGATGTCCCCGGCAGAAAGACTAAAAAGCAGATGACTATTAATAGTAAAGACCAGTTGTCAAACTATGAACAGCTTATGACAACGGCGTGATAAAACAACCACGCAGGAATAGTACAGGGAATTACTAAGCTGTAAAGAGTTGGAAAATTTTTGTAATAAGGAGGTTTTCAGATACTGGAGTGTAGAGTAATTTGAACCCTCCCTCCTTATTTAATTTTTCAATCGAATAAGAGAAGGGGTATTCAACAATTCTACTATTACTGTTTACTGCAGAAAGGGCTATTAAGGAACACCTATTCAGGAATAGACCTCTGTAATTGATCATCTGTTCTTAAACGCCCTTATTGAATAGTCATTCCTGAATAGGTACTATGGAATAGTCATTCCTTAGCAATCTTTCAAGAACGCCCTTTGAACAGGCAAACAAGGTTACACAAATAAAATTCTATGTCAACAAAAACTTTCAACAGGTTTTTGTTTAGCGTCTGTTCCATATCCCTTTACAAGCTCCTGTAAGCCCGTCTAAGCATCTTTAGGTAACCCACTTGCATTGGTATCAGTTGGAGCTTAAAACCCTAAATCGATCATTCCATAACGGTTGGCATAAGGTTTGCTATATGCACCTAGTATGCCAACTTCTTAGAATCTCTTATCATTGTTGTTGCTAAACCTTCTGCTAAGTCTTTTCAAAAAGTGCTTGCACTCCTTAATCACCCTGCTATTATATACCACATGGAACGGCAACTCAGCCTTCCAATAAAAAGTGGTGATGATTATGTTCGGTTTAGCTGATCCTATTTCTTTTTGTGTAAGTGTTGTAACCCTGGTGGTTTTACCTACCACTGGGATAATCACTGTATCTAACATCGTTAAACTTGTTAAGGGGGAGGTGTAACAACATGCTGGACATTATTGTAAACTTTGAAACTTGTATTTACATCTCACTAGCCGCCCTCTTTATGTGCAGCTGGCTGTAGATGGTCTGAGAAATATGGTGTATATGCTCAAGCACGAAAGAAGGAACTATTAACAGAAAGCCTTGCAACCTCCCTCTATAGAGGTTACTATCTCTTTATCAGCTCAACACAAACAAAGGTGATAAACATGAGTACTAAACTGGTCAACCACGTATCGAATGAAGATTTCCTCCACGGAGTTACAGTGCAGTATAAGGGCCTGATCATCGACATTCAGAAAAATACAATCCCAACCCATGTATTTGTTCCTAGCGACAACCAGGATAGCGACACGTGGGAAGATACCGTACTGTTCGATTGGGATGTTTCTGATAGTATGACAGATTATTATGAGGGTGGTTTGTTATACACCTTGACAGACTATAAAACAGCTGTTAAGGACATTATTGATAATATCTTTAACAGTAGAAAACAAAAGAACAGCAAGAAAATACAAGCACGGTTGCAAAAGGCTGCTGATAATGGAATTGATATGTGGAATAAACATTCAGTGGTAGAGATGATGTTAGCTCGTGAGTTCCCTATAGTCTCGTAAAGGAAAACAATTAATTGGGGGGTGACACCAGAAAAAGAAATTTATTTTCCCTATTTATTTATTTTCCTGTTATACTGTGAGCTCAACAACACACAAACAAGAGAACTGATATGTATACTATCTTTGCTGTTATTGTTTCCTTCTCACTATCAACTAGCCAGGCGGCTACTTTTCCAACCTTAGAGGCTTGTCGTACATATGCAAAGGATCACAATGTTGTCAGTGCTTGTTATGCCACTACTAAAAAAGATCTGTTGCAAACTCTGTCCCAACTAAGACACAAAACACCAGAGCATAAAACAAGCATAGATGTAAAGGGGGTTGTTAAGGGGCCTGAAAAGGTGGGTATTCCTTCTACTACTACTACTACCTTCATAGAAAGCCGTTCGTACATGACGGCAGAAGATTTTTAAAGAACAAACCTCCATCTTATAGTTCTGTCAAACAAAATAAATAAAAGCTCCTACCTGTTAGGGGTTTTTTTTTTTTATTGTTATACGTACACTCAATATATAACTAGAAGCCTCTGTACGCCACTCACAGGGCTTTTTGCTATCCCCTTTACATTAAGACTAAACAAGCCTTACACAGCCCCTATTCAGGCAGGGCCACGCTTATAGAGCGAAGCGGGGTACAGCAAGCGTGGCAACATAATAGGAAGAATGTACAGACCGTTCCCCTTGGTCACTAAAAAGCCCTGTACATTCTTCCTATTATGTTGTTCTAAAAGAATAAATTATTACCTGAATAACTATTCTCCGAATAAAATTATTCTCACTCAACAATACTCAACAATGCTCTAAACAAGAATCCTTCTCAATAGTGATTACTATACAACCCCCTCTAACACACCCTCTAACACACCCTCTAACACACCCTCTAACACACTAGCTACCCAATGTCAATACAAACACCTAATTATTATTATTGAACAAGCGCTTTATGGTTTTCTCTGTTAAGACAACCTAGCACAAGGGGCCTACCTAAAGATGCTTAGACGGGCTTACAGGAGCTTCTAAAGGGATATGGAACAACCCTCTAACAAGAGACAGCCGCAAGGGCTGCCAGGCAAAGCCTGTAAATGCTGTTTATTGTTAGGTGGTTGTTCAATTATCTAAGAAGAGGTTTTCTTATGAACATTTGATATATATATATATATATAGATGGGCTATAGATGAGCTGCATAGAGGGATAGGAAAGCCTGTATAGACGCTGTATAATGCTGGCTGGAACAGCCCCTACAGAGCACACATAGCAAAGTGCTGTTAAGGGGGCTTTGTTTTTGTTTTTAGTTTGCTATTGTTTTGTTAAGCACACTCAGGAGGAAGTTTCTATAGTATTTTGTTACTACATTTGTTAAGCACACTTAGTTATTTTGTTATTTGTTTTGTTAAGCACAACGCAATCTCCCTGTCAACTGTAAACACTCATTCAACTATTCTACCAACATAATTGTACAAATCCTCAACAATTATACCTGAATAGCTGCTCAAGTTGAATGGCTATTGAATAACTATTGAATAACCATTCAACCTCCTATTATCTTGCCCTCATTCATCTATCCTCTGTTTTAATAAGTAACCATTCAGTTACTTATTAGATGACTATTCAATAAGTAGACAGTCTATTTCAGTTAGCAACTACCATGCCAACTGAATATTTATTTCATCTTAACACTCAATCAACTATCTACATAACACCTGTTCAACAACCTTAGCAAACATCATGCCAAGTATATGTTCCTGATTTAACATAATGGGTGTTATGCGAAGTGTTTTTAGACTGTTTTTGAATAGGACACTACATAATGATCATTAAAGAATATGTATAGATGCACTCTATGACATGGCTGTCAATGGGACTAAAAAGCTGTTGACATAAGACACTGGATAGGCTACAGGCTGCATGGTTGTTGAATAGTTGTTCAGAGGGTTAGTGAGCGTTCGACTAAGAAGATAATGAATAAGCGTACAGGTATAGGGCTAACGGTAGGATATTTTCAGATTATGGCTAGTGAGGACATACCTCGGCTGCACTGGTTAAACACCTCGGACGGTGATCCAATAATAATCAGCAACACCTTATACGGTAGCTACAGAGAAGCCATACAACACACCTGACAAGCTATCTACACAGATAATTAAAGAGGTTCCTCCATAAGTTACTGGATAGCTCTGGCTGTTACATATGATACAGTTAGCCTTATTAAGATATTTCTATCTACCTCTGTTTGATTATGTGTGTTGTCTACAGATATTTTCTGAGGAGGAAGGGGCTGATTAGGAGATGAATGAGGTATATTTCAGAGGGAGGGAAGGTGACTATACAACCTTTTATAGTGTGTAATAATTAATTATAAATTAAATGAGCTAACGAGGGATATTTTCATTGGATGGTTGTTCTTAATATGTGTGTTTGTGTATGTTGTTACACGGGAGAGGTGTGCTAGGGAACGGGCTAGCTAGTAGTTAAGTAGCCGTGTGTTTAGGCCCTATCGGGAAGAGGGACTTAATAGGTGCTTAAAGAGGATTACGGGGATAGGTAGATATATAAAGGGATGTAGTGTAATTGTGTACTAACTAACTAGCACCTCTGTCTTAGACAGCGAGCATTAATATATCAGATATTTTGTGGATGTGGAGGAGGCCAACACAGGGAATGTGTCAGCCACACTAAGGAAGGGAATGGTGCAAAGGAGGGATATAGTGGTGTAGTTAGCATTGTTGTGTTATGTGTGACAATAATTAGAAATAACTATTGAAGAATAGGTTTATGTGTAGTTATAGGGTTCACTGTAGAGTTTGCTGGGATGTCCCAATCTCTCCAGCTGCATACATCACCAAGTTGAATAGTGTCTGGGTAGTTATGTTGTGTGCATTTTATAACCCACTTATCAATCTCACTTGCATAGTATTTATCTACAGGGATTCCCACCCTGTCTAGGGCTATGTGGCCTGATGATATTCCATCGAAAAGACTTAATACTGTAATTGGTGTTGTGTTGTTCATGAGTTTCCTTCTGTGTTATGCAGTCCCGCATAGGGAGGTTTGCCAGCCAGCATATTGTTAAGCTTCTTCTCAGCATCTGTAACACTCTCATAAGAAGTCTTATTGTTTATCTTACTCTGCATAACCAACTGCTCATAGGCTGTTTCTAGGCTACTCAGGATCATACATAAGTGTTTCTCTCTGCATAGTCCAGCTTCCACCAAAGGGGAGAGGATATTGTGTGAGGGGGAAGGTAGGCGCTGAGAGATTTCCTCTTCAGCTGCTTTGTAGGCTGCATCTACTAATGACATTGTGTAGCTCCTTGTTTAGGTTTTTACGAGGAAAGCCTCAATTAAGAGGCTTGTTAGGGAGGCTGTGTAGTTTCTTATTTAGTCTTCTTGTGGACAGCTAGATCTTCCATGTGAGACTTCAGAGTTTTGTGTGTACGTCGTGCTGTACGAGCTAACCAGATAGTTCCTACTGCTAGAGCTGCCACACCTACTACTACTAAGTTGTTTACTGCAAGCAGAGTTGTAAGTGGTAGGAAGAGTAACAGGAGTGCTCCTGGCCAGATGAATGTACAGGCTGCTACCATAGTACCTTTGTGCTTACTGTCACCCCAGTATCTTGCCTTTGTCTGCATCCAATTACAACCTCCGTCATACTTCAACTTACCAATCTTAAAAATCTTAAGATTCAACATCAGCAGTGGGTGATGCACAAACACTTCAGAAGGGATGTCATCAATCCATCGCCAAGCCATACCGGACAACCAACTAACAAAGTAGGTTCCTACGTAAGCCACAACTAATACACACCCGAGTGATACGGCTTGAGTGTATGTAACAGTTCCTGTTTCAATGATTGTTGAGATTGTGTTCATGTGTTTCTCCTTAGTTTTGTTTGTTCTTCAATTTACGTAGGATCATTCTAGCTGTGTAAGCTGAGGCTGTCAACCCTATTGCAACCACTATTCCCCAGAGAAGAGGAGGATACCAGTAAATGATTGTTCCGATTGCTAAGCCCCCTACTGACAGACAGCTTGTAACAAACATCTTGTTAATTTTACCCTTTAAAGCTTTAACAGGGGTTGGCAAGTCATTAATCCAATAGTATACCTCGATTATCTTATACAAAGCAGTACATAAGAAGGCTAAGACTAGACACAACAAAAACGCAGACCCTATAAGTATAGGGAAACTACCAGCCCCGTTGTTAGCCAACACCTCATAGAGATTATGCATCATCATTCTCCTTCACAACAAACACATTCACCTTACCACCAGAATTAGCATCCCTTTTAATAGCTTGCTTGACAGCTTTCTTAGCAGAGGCTCCCATATCCATAGCAGCTAGTGCAAACTCTCGTCCGCTCCCATCTGCCCAGGGGTCTGAGGAGACATACTTCCACACCCCGTCTGTGTTGTTAACTCCAATATCATACACCACTCCATCCTGAACAAGCAACCCGCTAGCATAATTGTTTGTGTGCAGCTTAGTGGTGTTGTCTCGAAGGTGAGCTACTAAGTTTTCTATATCATTAGCTGCACCAGACGCAAACAGGATGATACTGCCTTCAGTACTTCCTTCAGTACTTCCATCCCTTCCTTCGCGGATGATGTGCTTCTTATCTTGTGTATCACAGACTATTAAGCTACCTGCTGAGCGTCTTGAGTCGTAGGCTATAACGCCATCTTTGTATGCAATAGTTGTCATAGGATGAGCTCCGAGGTTGTTTCTGGAGGAATACATGTAGTTATGCACGGCACCATATCACCAAACAATTTCACACTATGTTCCACTCTGGCTACACCTGTACGTGAGAACCTACTAAGGTTTTTGTCAGGTGTAAGCATAACTTCTGCAACATCCTCATCTATACAATGTGCTGCATTGTCATCACTACCGAAGTGTGGAAACCAACCATTTCCATTAGGAAACATGTTACACATCACCTCTCCAGAGTGAAGCTTAATGTTGTATACATCTTTGTAGCGACCTCCGTCATACTTGAACCAGAGTCCTTGCTGTGAAGGGTGGTGGTTGAGTTTATAACCTACAGGGTTAGGTGTTTCAGGTAAAGACATATTACTCTCCTTCAAACTTCTTCTTCAGTAGTAGGTATTCATTGTGATCCTTCTGCCAAGAGGCTTGGTTAGCTACTTGGGATCGCCATTTGTACATGTAATGCTCGATGTTATCTATTTTGACAGAGGTTGTTCCTACTACTCGTATTTCTCCATCACCAATAGATACACATACTATCTCCTCAAGCGAAGTAATAAGGTCAGTTAACCTCTGCAACCCCACTAAAGCCTCTTCTTTATCAAAACAGTTGAACGTTATGTATTCCTCTACAATTTTATTCTTTTTTCCTAAGTCTTCCTCCTTTTCTTCCTTTGTCAGATTGTAATGAACAAAACTTCTGGATATTTGTAGTTGCGTCATCCCCTCAACACGCGGATCAATATCACCTTTATACCCTTCCATCTTTCATTTCTCCCAATATATATCTTGAATAGTCATCATAAGTTTTCCTGCCAGGTTCAGGTTAGGCTTATTACGAAGCTCACTTTGGTTGTACAGTGTTGTGCGGATTAGTTTATCCTTATCCTCAGCCCACTTGATAATGTCATCATACTGCCAGCTTCCGTTACGGATTGCAAGGAGTTCTTCAGCGTCTGGTCGTCTTACCTTGACAACACCTTCTGTCAAGATCTCCTCAACACTACGGAGTAGGCGTACTAAGTGTGATACATGTTTCATATCTGCACCATGTTCTTCTTCCAGAGCTGCACGTATAGGGTTACGGTTACGTTTCCAAGTCCAGTAGTTCTTATGAGTTTCTTTCTCCCTAGCCCAATCTTCCTTGTTCCATTTGACAATCATCTGAGGAGCACCCCAGTCAACACGACTCTCATCAACAAATACCATGTTGAGCATACCATCATCTGTATGTGTGTTGTAGTCACCCCCTTTACCACCAACATACAAACCAAACAAATTATTACCAAACGGGATTAGACGACAACCTTCTTTATAGTTAATTAATGAGAACTCAGAAGGAAGAATCTTATCATCTGTAAAGTTTTGTACAAGGCTTACGTAGTCGCTCTGCTTAGGTGGGTTTACTGGACAGGGATTGTTAATCCACTTCTTATGACCCTTAACACGTTTGAGTTGTGATAGTGCATAGCCTGAGTAGGTAAATGCCACCTTCTTAGATAAAAGTTGTTGTCTGTGGTTACGTAGTAGTGTGTAAGCCTCGGAGCCTGTAAGAATATCTTCTTCATCCACCCACAAAGTTTCTAAGATGTTTGGATTAGCATCTGTGTACATTTGGATGAATCGGGACACCTCATACACTTTAGCGTCTTCCATAGAAGGAATAGTCTGCTCATTAATGTTATTGAATGGTGTGCAGATGCACTTACGAGGGGCACAGAAGATACCTCGTACATCTACATCAGAGGTAGGTGTGTTCATTCCATACGCATGACTACCTGACATATGGGATACAATCAGGTCTGGAATGCAAGCCTCTGTCACCTGCTCACGAGCTTTGTTACGTAGAACTTTATCTGGTAGGTTCATTCTGTGTTCCTTAAGTCATTAATCGTTTTGTTGATAAGAGATTTGTCAAGTTTTGTTCACCGGAGCTGTATTTGTACTCCCTTGTCCTCATACCATCCCCTGGCAGAATAACATACTCATGGTCAGCGTAGATTACATCGTCAGAAAGGCCCTGTACCTCAATCCACTTTCTATGCATCCAGATATGCTCAGGCAATATTACACCGACACTTGTAATTGCTCCAGCAAGAGCCTCATCAGACTCTGAGAAGGTAGCCCATGGGTAGGGTAATGTGCAGAGACACATCATGATCTCACGCAGATCCTTAGACATACCTCCGTTTAAAAGGATAGTAGTTTCGTGTTCATTTGCCCAAGTATGTATGGTGTCATTCTCAATTGAGTTGTGTGGATACTTTGTAAACAACCGAGCTGTACAATGTTGAGCTTGAATACCTGCTTGAACACCACCTACATACATATTCTGGAAGAAGTAGGCTCGTAGTTTCTGTGAAGTCATTTTATACACCTCTTAACTTGTTTAATTCTAGCTTGATGGATAAGCTGTTTAATTCTTTGTCCAGGATTATTAAAGTCTTTACACCTCACCTCGTTAGCAATCTTATTACAATCTACCTCAAGACAACTCTCATAACAAGCTTTCAAGTAATCTTTCTGAGCATAGTACATTCGAGAATATGTTGTATCTTCTCCTTTACCTCTACCTTTAGCATCTGCCTCACAACACAGAAGGAAGCTGAACAGTTGATCAGGCCGCCTGAATGCGTCAAGGTCATTGAATAACTTAACAATACGTTTAGGAGATAACTCGAAAGCCCTGTGGCACAAGGTATGCCACTCACACACTTTCAATGCAAGCTCTCTGTATTTGTTAGGAACCTTCAACCGATCACATAGAGAGTTTACTGGGGGCAGTCCAGCTGCTTCATGCCCGTATAGGTTCCCTCTGGCAGAATATGCTACCGCTTTCCCTAGATCATGACATAGTACAGCCCACTTCTCAACAGGAGAAGCACCTAATACACTAGCCTGTTCCAGAGATTTTAATGTGTGTGTTAGTACATCTCCCTCTGGGTGATGATCAACAGGTTGAGGTACAAAACAAAGAGGAGCAAGTTCTGAGAACCACTGGAAATTAACCACCGCTTCGTTGTACAGGATCTGCTTAAAATACTTGTCAGTGTGTTTCTCCTGTAGAGCTTTTTCAGTTTCCTTCCAAACCCTTTCTGCTGTCAAATGCGACCATTCCTCTGATTCAACTATGTTGTCACACATATACTCAGTCTTTCTGGAAATAGTCCAACCTTCCCCATACCTAGATAATAATCGACAAACTCGCAGAACACGCACAGGGTCATCTGAGAAGGCAGCTGATGTATGCCTCAACACTTTGTTGTGTACATCATCAATACAGCCTACATAAGGTTCTATAACCTCTCCTGTTGAGGATATGGCGAGGGCGTTTATGGTTAGGTCACGACGAAGTAAGTCCTGCTTGAGGCTGACACTATCACTACTGTCCCAGGTGAATCCAGTATAACCTTGTCCAGTTTTCTTCTCTGTGCGAGCCAGTGCCCATTCATCACCTGTTTCAGGGTGTAAGAATACAGGAAAGTCTGCACCCACTTGTTTAAACCCTAAGTGTAGCATCTCAGCAACACTACTTCCAACAACTACATAGTCTTTATCTTTAGGAACTACACCAAGGAGTTTATCCCTTACAGCACCTCCAACAAGGTAACTGTTTAGTTCTTTTATAGAAGTCTTCATAACCCCTCCATCACGTAACACTTAACAACCAGAGAGTGTATAGAGAGCTACTAAGAATAAACCCTCCTAAATACACCCCTATAACAAACAGGTCATCCTTACCACTAACCTTTTCAAAGCTTTCCTTTTCATCATCTATCTCACACATCAGTAGATATACTCTCTGTAGATCCTACGAGGAATGATCTGTACAGGTCTACTAGGCAGGATAACATCTGAGGACAACCTACGTCCATTTGTGATGATTATCTGCCTGATAGGTGGCGGGGAAGAGTATTGAATACCTACTGAAGCTCGTTGTACAGTCATTGTATTACATCCTGTCAAAGTCCCTATCAGTGTGATTAACGAAGCCCCCAGAAGGGTAGTACGTGTTGTCAATTTGTTCATTGTGTTTTTCTCCAGTTGTTGTTCACTTGATCAACAGTTGTTAAGGCTAAAACTTTTTGAATGTCGCACTTCACAGAGGTATTACCTTTCAAGTAGTGCTGGTCAATACTCCATAGTACCTGCGATGTAACAGTACGGGCACGAGACAGGCCCAGTGTACTAACCTTTTCCTCTTCAGCATTTGTTATAGAGTAGATTAAGTACTCTCCTTTTTCAACACTACCAATATACCCTGCAACGCAATGTCGCATATCTTTTCCTTCCATAGCCACATCAAAAGGAGAGGTTAAAAGTGTTGCTGTAAACCCTTCCTCCCAAACTATCTCTTTAGGTGCCCAACCAATACGTGAGAAAGGGTCTTTGGGATTCTTCTGAGCTGTAATTATCTTGGAGTATTTATCATGTTCAGCCTTCATCCGTTTAACTGACCAGGAGTTGTTGTAAGGAAGACCTAACCTGTTGGCCATATTTTCTGTATCTCGTGCTAAGTTTATCAAATCTCGTATTTTACCTCTTAGATGATAACTCTTCTTCTTGGTAAGAAAACCTTTGCTATTGTTGGCAACAAACACAGAGAAACGATACACAAATTTTGCGTGTTGTAAATATGAAGAAGGGAGGGTATTAGCTACAGAAAAGAACTCACGCTTCCTGTGCACACTAACCATATCAACACAGGCCGCCATGTGTTTATTCCTAGTTACAGAGTTGTTAACTATCTTTTTCCATAACCCCTTTCCTAGTTCATTCTTAAAATCATTAATACTGTTAAACCCTTCCTGATCAAACACACCTTCAAAAAGAAAAGGGAGTATATTGTATTGCTTATCTTCAACCATCTGCAAAGCTAGCTCTTTGTTGTTGTAGAAAAGTCTCAAGCTTTCTTGGTCAAACCCATAACCTCGGTAGCAGTATTTGTATAGGAGATCCTTGTGTTCCCCTATCCACAATCGATAAACAACTCCGTTGAACATCTTACCGAACTTAACAGGATGACACCCAAGTATAGCCTCCCAACGTTTTATTGAGGCGTCCCACTTAACCTTCCTGTCTGTATGTGCAGCATCTGAAAAACAATCTCTCTTTGTAACAGGGGCTGAAGTCTTTATGTAGTCAACTCCTGTAACCCGTCTCGCAATTTCCGCCCAGTGGAGTTTCTTAACAAACTTGTAAGTAAGTTCTCCAGCACTGACAGACATATCTTCTTCGTTAACTACAATCTCAATCATTGTGTTTTCTCCTCAAAATAGTTCATACTTATTTAATGTGTCAGCAAATGCCACAGTCTGCATCTCTGCAGGCTTCTTATCCACCCACTTCAATTTAGGAATATCATAGCACAACATTTCCTGCCCTGTATAGTCTCCTGTTGAGAAAAGTATTACATGATACTCTACCAACCCATCACAATGAACACCTAACCAAGTTCCTTCATCGCCGTTGTAAATCACTTTCATATATTTCTCCCACAAAAAAAAAAAAGCCTCTACCAACAACAGTATAGTCATTGGTAGAGGCTTTGTCATTAAGTTTATTTGTTACGTTTCAGACTGTTCAGGGTAGCTTGCTCACCACCCTCCTTACACTTAATAGTCTCAAGAGCTGACATCTTAGCAGCTTTGATAGTTGTTCCTGAAGCAAGGCAGGATATGATGTGTTGAACATTACCTTCATCATCCTTGTTAACGTAGGTGAATGTGTATCTCTGGATAGGTTTGATAGGAGAGGTCATTGTTGTGCCCCCTCAATCCTTCCCTCATCATACGCTGCTCCAATCCACTGGCTGAACAACTCAATAGTTTCTGAGTAGCTCAGGTTAGGGTTGCATAAAGCTTCTGCCACATACTTCTCAGGGTTGTTTAACACTTGTTCAACAGACACTTGTTCAATTTCCACATTGGTGTTTGTACACATCAGATGTCCTCCACGTAATCTTTAACAGCGTATTTGTAGGAATAAAGATATCCATACTTTGATTGAGCATCTTTAGCCATCATCCAAGAACGAGGGAGAACGTACCCATATTCGTTATAGACTTCATACACAAAACACAACTTCCACCATAACCTTCTGCAGAGGGCTTCTGCGTACATTATTTCCTCACTCTGAAGGAATAAACTCTTCAGTCTCTTCATTCCATTCTCCTTTCCGTAATCCAATACCAACAGGTTTAGTAGGCTTACCACCCTTACTGTAGCTCTCAAATTCAACAGTCATATATTTACCAATCCACTCATCAGCTTCTGCTCTGATAGCCTTACGGTGTGCATCAGTACCTTTAGGCTTAGCCTTAAATGTCCCGCCTTTAGACTCACACCAGAACACAGCATGACCAAGCTTATCCTCGAAGTAAGAGGTGATTTTAAACTCTTCTGACAAGGCTACCTTATACTTGAACACATCATTACTACGTGTGTTGTATCTGTACAAACCTTCAAGGTTACGGATGATAATACCTTCGTAGCCATCTTCCACACAGGTTTTGTGAAAGTTCTCGATGTGTTTGTGGTTCTCTGCTACGAACCAATCAACTTCTTTTAAATATGTGAAAGAAAACATACCAAAAAGTATACCAAGTCCAGTTGAACGGTAATCATAATTTTCTGATGAACATGGAAGATCAAAGATATGAAACTCCAACTCCTCAGTAAGTTTGTTAGGCTTCTTCATAGCTCCTGTAATGTCCTGTAGCCACTCTCCATGCTTATACACTTCACCATTAAGACTTGTTGTATTCAACGCTGAGAAGGCTTCACGAAGCTCCCCTTCCCAGTGAGGCGGTAGGAGGTATTCTTCTCCTCCACGACTAAGAAGGACAATACTACCATCCTCTAACAGACGAGCTTCAGCATTCACACCGTTAAGTTTAGGTGACAAAATGCAAGGGAACACTACTTTTTGTTCATTACCTTGATATGTACTCACCTTCATAGGTAGGAGAATATCACCACCACCTGAAGAGTCTTGTACGTAGCCCTTCTTAACTTGCTTGTTCCACTTACTTTGAGCCTCCAGAATAGCCTGTTCAGAAGGGGAGGTTTCATTAGATCTTCCTAAGTTCTTACCTTCACAGGTTGTTGGGTAGGTCTGTGTAGCACCTCCAACTTGACCCTGTTCAACAGTAATTGTGTCACCTTGTACTGATACCTTCCAACAGTTAACTTTTCCGCTAGCTGCTGACTTTTTGTAAAGAGGTGGGAAGTTTGTTGTCATGTGTTTCTCCGGTAAATAGTTTCATAGAGTAGCTTCTCAAGCTCTTCAAGCTGAGATTCCACTTTCAGCTCCCAAGCTTTCCATGCAGCTGCTTCGGTTTCAGCGTAATACCACATTGGCCCTGTTTCTGTTAAATCGTGTATCTGTGTGTTCCACACACCCATTTCCCTTCCCACAGAGATATTTACCTGCTTAACTGTCTGAGTTTCTTCATCTACTTCCCAAACAACTTTAGTTAGGTTATCGCTCATTCAGTTGTCTCCTTCTAGCCGTTGAATAGTTAGTTTTAAGTATTTGTTCTCTTCCTGTAACTTAACCATCTCGATAGCAGCCTCAGTCATCTGTTTTACGATACCTGGTATAGCTGCATCTGCTTCAGCACAACGATTACAGTGCTGTACACGTGGAGTTGTACTGTGTTGGCTGAACCAACCAGTGAAAGCGTCTATCATATAGCCTCCTGTAAAGCTTCCTCCTTAGAGGAGGAAGCCTGTCTGAATAATATGGTTGAAGTACAAGGAACCAAGAGGAGGGTTAATTTCATAAGTGTTAATCTGTGTATCCTTCCACTTACAAGCTACCTCCGCTTCCACACCTTCCTCAGCCATGTGTGCTAGGTAGCCTTCATAAGGTTCATCAAGGAGTGCCCAGCTGATGTAGGAAAGGGCTGCCTCTTCCTCTTCAGAAAGACCCACACAGTTTGCATATTTCCCGTTAGCTACGGAAAGTTCTTCATACAAGGATTTCTCCATAACGATGCTGTATAGTCTCACCTCTTCAGGAACTACTTCCCAAACAACTAATACAGCTACCAAGTTTTCTGGTAGAGTGTTTTGTGTGGTCATGTGTTTCTCCTAATTTACAAACCAATTGAGTGTTTCATATTGAACAGTTGTTCAAAACCACCAACATACTCATCACCTTTGAAGATCTGTGGTACAGTCTTCTTACCTTCATCAAGCAAGTGTTGTCGAGGTTCGTCACTATCTGTACAGTCAACTACTATAAAGTCTTTCCCTTCAACATGCAACATAATTTTAGCTTTATCACACCAAGGACAAAACTTCTTACTGTAAATGGTATATCCCACTTCTTCATTCATTGGCAAGCCTCACATTCATCTTTACTAGCTTGTACACCAGCTGTCGAGTTCACATAGTAGAGCCCAATGATGCGTTCGTCAAGAAAAGCTTTAGTATGCACTGCAGAAATATACTCACCATCTGCACTTCCTTCAAAGAACAAGTTCAAACTCTGCCACTGATCCAAACTCTCACCTCGATCACCAGCCTGCTGAAGTATATTGAACTGGCACATTTCAAAGCCTGTTCTGAACACATACTTCTCTTGAGGAGATAGCCAATCAACATGCTGAACACTTCCCATCTTGTCCCGTATATCTTCTCTGACCTTCTTAGTGTTAACTCCTCGTTCCTTCATAATACCTAACAGGATAGGATTAACTCGATCTACTTCTCCTCCTGCTGAACGTTGTGTGTAAACCATTGCAGCATCAGGGTTAATACCTTCTGAGATACCTCCCATAATAAGTGCTGTAGATTTTGTAGGGGCTACAGCCAACAGGTGAGTATTAGCAACACCATAACCCTTACACCATTCTGGCTCACCCCACGTTTCAGCGATGTAGCGAGTGGCTTTATCAGCCTCTGATCTAATACCTTTGAACAGTTCCCGATTGAATAGGAACGCATCATAGCTCTCAAACGGAATCATATTCTGCTGATAATACGTGTGCAAACCACAAACACCTAACCCAAGAGGACGACCTTTACGTGTGAAGTCTACAGCCTTCTCCAAACCAGGAATATTCTTAGCTCGCTCAATAAACTCCTGTACAACACAGTCTAAGAAGACAATAGCTTCCTGAACAGCCTCAGTATCTTTCCACTCATCATACTTTGCAATATTCATTGATGACAAGGTGCAAGTGTATGTATGATTATCATCACAATGTAGTGATATTTCATTGCACAACTGAGAAGCCTTAACATCTAAACCTTTATCAACATACATCTCAGGTCGCTGCCTGTTAGCTTTGTCTGGGAAGAAGAAATAACCTTTACCTGTGATCATCTTAGTCTTCATAGCCTTCTGGAAGCGACGTACAGCCTCTTCATCACCCCGCATAAGATTCTCTACAAACCCATCTGAGATGTTCCACCCAATATTACAACCATCAGGGTTATGTTCAAGGTATGTACAAACCTCGTCAAAGTCCCCATGATCGATAGGAAGATACCCTGCCCAGCTACCTCGACGAGCTGTACCCTGAGCAACATATTCCATATCCTTCTGAGCACCCTCGATGATAGGGATAACTCCTTCAGCTGTACCTCCTACAGAGATAACACTACCTCGTGAGCGAATATCACCTAAGTAGCTTGCTGTGCCAAAGCCATACTTTGTAAGCATAGCATTCTCAGAACGCCCTTTATATATCTCATACATACAATCAGATAAGTAATTACCTGAACAAGCCACAGGAAGCCCTCGACAAGTCCCCGTGTTAGACAGTACAGGAGTTGATGGACTAAGCCACCCTTTCCAGAGGAGATTAAAAAACTTCTCCTTCCACGTGTTTGGGTCTTTTGTATGCACAGCTAATGTCGATGCAATACGCTGGTACTGTTCTTTTGGGTTATCAGCTTGGTATAGGTATTTGTTTTTAAATAACTGCCAACCTCCAGTAGTATACCACTCAGGCATAACTCCTTCGGATTGCATCTTTTTCCGTTCTTTACTCAACTTATCATATACATTAGACATTCTTTATACTACTCCTAGACGTACATCTTAGGTGGTGGGTTGAATGGGAAATCTGGTTCAGACCAACCACGTGTATACTGATTACCTTGACTATTGAAATGATCCTGCATTTGATAACCGTTAATACCTTTATAAAACCAATCAGCAATAGGGTTGTAATCTACACGGAAGATATTTGTGTAACCCAAATTACGCATACAAAGGTTAATACGACTCTGTGAGAAATACTCCAACTGCTTAGGGGTTATACCTTCAATCTCTCCTTTCTCAAACAGTTTCTTGATTATGATTTTTTCATGTTCATACACTTGGAATCCAGTATCTGTGATAGTTTGTTCCAGGAAGCTTAAATAATCTTCATCAATCAGTTTAGCCTCCATCAACTCCTTCTTAGTCTGCTTAAACAGCCAAGCTGCGGCTTCACTATGAAGGTTCTCATCACGACTACTAAAGTTAATACCGCTTACACCATTCAACAGTTTATTCTTACCAACTGACTGGAAGTGTTTAAGAAATGCAAAACTTGTATAGAGTACAGCCCCCTCTCCGAAAGTGAACGCTCCAAGTTTCTCCAGAGGATCACCAGTTTTAAGTATATTCTCCAGATGCGCAATACGATCTTTTAAGTCTGGATCTTTTAAGTACTCTTCATAAAACTCATCAGTAGCTAGACCAAGTTCTTCATTAAGTTTGCTGTAAAACTTAGCATGAACTTGCAACTCCATAGCCCCGAATAAGGCAGCCATAGGTTGTATATCTGCTGGTCGAGGAAAAGTTTTGTATACAAAGTTAAGCCAAAACTCATCACCAATTATCTGTTCGTACTTTGTAAAGAGCTTCAACGTTGTTGTCGTAGCATGACGTTCAGCTTCAGTCATACCTACTAAGATATCGTGCTTATCCTTATGAACCTTAACCTCAGAGTGTGGCCAGAATACTAAGGCTTGTTGGTCAGCAAACTCTACAGCCTCTGGGTAATCAACTGTAAAAGTTGTTTTCGGAGTCATAACAGGGATCTGATTTTTCCACTTCAAACTTCCTCTCCCATTTCACCAGTTGCTGTAACACTATTCAAGTGCTGCTGATTAAGCTCATCAAAAGCTCCATTATAGCGCTGTTCTGTAGCCATATCCTTATACACTTGATGCTCTGTAGTGAAGCCTAGATCACTCCGTAGATTACCTACCCAGTAAGTACCCTCCCATTGTTCTCCGGTAAAGGCTGAAATACGATTACCAAACAGAGGGAAATATTCACGCTGCGTATCAAGCCCTCCATGCTCCAGCAAGCTAGCTAGGTAATCTGGGTAGTGTGTATTCAATAGGTCTGAAAGAGCTTCTAAGTCACCTTCAAAAGCTGCTGCAGCCACTTCCTCAGGACAATCTTCCTCTGCAGCAAACTTAGTAATCATCAAATCCCGCATACCGATATAGTGCGTCATATATGTTTATCATCCTTCTAATTAGGGAGACGGAGTATCTCCCTTTACAACTTTCTATGTGTTTCAATGTAAGGTGGTGCCTTCTAGTTTTCTTGATAGCCCTCTGGAAAGTTCTTGAACATAGTATTATTAATCTTCTGTTTATCCTTCTTCGTGGTGTTGTTACTCGTGTACATAGTCAGGAGTTCTTTCCAGGATAATGTATGAATACCCACTTTATCTTTACCGTTGTTAATTTTTACACTCATATATTACATCACCTCCTGATAATTATCTTTGTAAAACTTCTCTGCCACCAACCATTTATCAACCATGTTGTTAGGGTTGAAGGCTATCATATCACCTTGTTTAGGTGAACCATTTTCACTATCCGCTTCTGATACAGACACACAAAACATATCTACTGTTTCATCCCAAGGAAACATGGGTTGAACTTGCCTCTTAGTATAATTCTTAACTTCGTAATCGTAAACGTTCATTCTTCTTTCTCCTTCACCCATTGAATTGTGTAATTACCATAATGCTTGTCTCCGTAGATACACAACCATCCAACCTTATCATAAGGTTCCCAGTAATGGAAGTAGTCTTGCTCCCAACCCATGAACTCAACATGTTCAAAAGGTTCATACCCAAACTCTAGTGCAGGAGACATAGATAAAGCTTTCTCAATATCTGGAATAAAAGCTTTACCTTTTCCTATCACATTTGGATTCTTATCATGCAGAACCTTACGAATTTGTTCTGCAATATCCTCTGGTGAGTTGCTTGGTACGTGTGACATGTTTTTAACCTTCTTGTTAAATACTAATAGGTGCTTTGATCGCGGGGTGAGGATTATACCCCACTACGACAATATCTTCCCAGAAGAAGCTCAGGTTTTCAGGCGCTCCTGCAATAAGAACATAAGGGTAACTCTTAGGTGTTCTTGTTAGCTGCTCCTCTACCTGTTCAAGGTGATTAAGATATATATGAGCATCTCCTACTATATGAGAGAAACTTTTAGGTTTCAACCCGGTTGCATAAGCCAACACCTTAGTAAACAAGGAGTAGAAAGCAATATTGAAAGGAATACCAAGGAAGAAATCTCCACTCCTTTGGTACATCTGACAAGACAACCATTCAGGTTCTCCACTTTCACCTTTCTCTACAAAGAACTGAATAACAACTCCATGACAAGGCGGTAACATCATATCAACTATTTCATCTGGTTGCCACAAGCTTATGATGTGTCTGGAACTGTAAGGGTCGTTCTTGATGCTGTCAACTACCTGTTCAACTTGATCAACACCTTTACAGTCTCTGAACTGTTTACCATAACCAGGGCCAATAGTTCCATCATCACCTTTCCACTCATCCCAGAAAGTATGTCCTCGCTCATTTAACCAGTTTACATCTACACTACCTCTAAGAACCATCCAGATGAACTCATTAACAACAGCTTTGAAGTTCACCCGCTTAGTAGTTAGAAGAGGAAACTCCTCAGTTATGTCAAAACACATCTGTACAGAGTTTAAGCTTCTACGTCCTGTTCCTGTTCGGTCTTCGTGATCAATACCTTTTTCAAATATCTGACGAAGAACTCCTAAGTATTCTTCATCAAACTGCTTAGTAGGTTCACGCATGTATATCAAATACCTCCTTCGTCGTTGTTCTTCTCAAGCAAAGTAATATGTCCTTCCTTGTTCAGCTCAAACCCTGTATCTGTATCCACAGATGTAAACCGTTGATCACACGTTTCAAGCCGCTGCATAGCTTCATCTGAGGCATAACTCTCCAGCTTAGCCATAGCTGAGTGTGCTGCTCCATCTTCTGTGTGAGTCATACACAGCAGCTCAAATATAACATCCACCTCTTCTGTTGTGAAGGAGAGGGAAGAAGATACCTTGGCAGGGATTTGTTCAGGTTGCTTCGTATCTTCATCCTCATTTTGTGCTCCACCTAGCTCCTTATAAACCTTTTCTGCTTCAGTGATAAGCTCACCAAACAAATCTTCAATAGTAATCACATCATCAAGGTTGGGTTTAGTTCTTGGTAGAGTAAAACTTCCCCAAGAAGATCCTGTAGGACTACAAGGGTCCCTCATCAACACTCGCCCATTACTACCATCCTCCTCAAACAACTTGCTCAGGTTCCCAACATAAGGTTTCAGGTCAGGAGGTGTGAAGTCTGGACCCTTCATCACTTTTCCGTTACCATCTTTGAAGACGACATAGTTACCTTTTTTACCCCAGTGAACATCTGTGTAACGTCCCTCTGAATTAATAATTTCACAATACTGTGTAAGCTCTCCCACAAAACAAGCTCTATTGTTGGTATCACAAAACTTACTCATATTACTACGGTTAACTTCAGCCATAGCCCCTTCAACGTCTACACCGTACTTATGTTTCAACGTTGCACAAAACTGTTCCATTATGTCGAAACGTTCTGGCCAGCCACCCTGATCAACTACACTAGAGAATTTCGTTTCCACACCTTCCCAACTACCTTTAAAAACTGATTCTACTTCATTCATCTGCCAAGCATAACCATGTGTAACCAGAACATCCAACACTCCGTCAAGAAACTCCACAGGATCTTTATCATTGTAAGCCTTCAACGTCTCCTGCCACTCTTCCTCCATCAACTTCATCTGTAGTTGGTGATCATAATTTTCTCGTGTACCACCTGCTACTTCGTTGAACTTAATAACGCCTTTGTAAAAGTTTGTCACAGCTTGTGTATCCAGTGTGTATTCAACATTGTTACTCATCGTTGTTCTCCTTGTTGAAAGCTTCAATCTTCTTAGTAAGTGTATAAATCTCTCTCTTGTACCTTTCAGCAGCCTTCATACTATCTTCATAGTTCATCTCTGCCAAGCCTTTTCTAAATTTTAACCTCTCCAGTGTTACAGGGAGTTTTTGTTGGTAAGGCCATACACAATCTCCAACACCACAGAAAGGTGTTTTAATCTGAGGGTTGCATTGACACATACTTAATCAGCCTCTGTATTGTGCATACGTTCCTCATAACTGTCAATGGCAATACCTAATGTTTCTTGAGCTTTCTTAATATCCTCCCAACCATTCTTTCCATAAAACCGTAGCATGTACAGGATAGATTGTACTAACCAGCTTGCTTCATGGCTAGACATATCGAAGTCTTGTGAGTCAGCATTATCCATAACACGTTTAACAATATGTTTAGCCTCAAGTTCGTGCTCAGGGAACAGGAGGTAGTGTGGTGGCTTACTCACCATGTCAAGTGTTGAGGTAGGAGGTGTTTCAGGTTGTTCCTGTTCCCTGCCTATATATCTACACTCAGCTTTTATCCTACTAAAGGTGCAGTAGTCTAGAACATAACCTTCCTCGTCCTCTAAGTCACACACAGCTTCTCCGTAATCTTCATAAACACTAGAAACCTTGTATATAGTTCCTGAAGAGATCCCTTTCCACTGTTGCCCCACTTCTAAGGTTGTAGGGGGACTAACCTTGGCAGTTAGTTGTGTACCTTTGTACTCCCCTTTCATTTCAGTAGCTTCCTTTTCCTCTTCTACAGCAATACCTTTACACTGAAACCTCTCAGAAGTCATAATATTGTCGGGGACAATCACACCTTCAGCACAATACCACGCTACACTAATACCCATTCTTTGTTTTTCGGATATTTCAAAACATTCCACACCAATCTCTTCCCAAATCTGACCAATTGCGAGTTGTTCAGGTTGTTCTTGCAGCGGAGTGTAGGTTACTTCTACTCCATCAATTACACAAGTTTTGTATTCCACATTTTCATCTTCGCTCATAATGGTATTCCTCTTACATAATGTTGGCTAGTGTGCTCTTCAACTGGTTCTTACTGCACAGGTTGTTAACTGGTATCGTTTATTAGTCATCAGGCCCTCCGTAGGTGCGTTTAACTTCCCTGTAATACTTAACCTCACAAGCTTCTCTTTCCTTTACAGCAAGAACATACCCATTTTGTACGTGCACCTTCTAGCTTTACCTGTTTAAGTGCTGTCCACCTGCTAAACTTTCACCTATCACGATGCTCCGATTTTAATAGTTTCATAACAGCTTTAAATATCTTCTTACAACCTTTCTTATTTCCCTTTACAAACATATCCGCATCAATCAAGAGGTTAATGTAATTGTCCAGTTCCCTAGCTTCTTCCTCCGTCTGCAACCTACCATTGCTTTTATATGGCTTAACTCGTTCCAACATAACATCAAGATTATTGAAGCCTGAATAAACAGACTGTACAAAATCTTCAAACTCTTCTGTCCAGTCTTTATTCATACGTCCATACAAGACACTAAGTAGCAACGGACTATCAGTGATTACCACATCAACCTTGTCCAGTAGTCGATAGAGTTTATGATGCTGATTAGCAAACACAAACAGTTGGTTATCAAGTGTTGCTAAATTGTCTTCCCATACCAAATCTTTGGCATACTCTGTAACAAGCTCCACTTCAACCCCTTCATCTTTCAACATACTGAATAGACGAGCTGCATTAGTAGACTTACCTGTTCCTGGTCCTCTGTAGAGGTTTACAATAATTGTCATAGGTATTCTTCAGCGAGTTTATCTACATATTCATCATCAGCTATCTCAAACTCTATACCCAAAATATTGCATACAGCATAAAGTGTTGTTCTAGCTCCAGACGAGTTTACTCCATTTCCTCCTAAGGTCACTTCCCAACCTAAGGCACTGTGTGCGTCAACAAGCTTACACAGTTCTTTTAGTTTATCAGTTTCATTGTCTGTCATAATATTTCTCCTCAAGAGTATTGTGTGAACATAATAACATCCGCTTTATCTACTTCATCTACAGGCATACTTTTCCCTCCTCAGTGCAATCGTGCTGCCCAGTCATCACCTTCAACAATACGTTTCAGCATGTAATAAGCTGTCTGGCAACTCTGTACAAGTGCTTCATTAGTAGCTTCAGATCCCTGTTCACGACAATACTCCAGATACTCATTGTACTTAGCCATTACATCCGCAGGAATCTCATTAGCTGTTGCGGAAGCATAAACCAAAGTGTATGCCATGTAGAAGTCTTTAGGGTCGAGAATGGTTTTAGTGGCCATTATTTAGTGCCTTCTTCAGTTGTCTGTGTAATAATCTTCTTATACTCTTCACATTTTACTAACAAAGCTTCTACACCATCTAGCATCTCTTCTGCAAGCTGAAGTTTATCCTCTTCAGAGGCTGTACAGTAAGCTCCATACGCTTGAAGTGCTTCATTTCGACCATCACCCTCAATATGCTTTTCAAAACCATTGTTTTTAAACCCGCTACCAATCGCCATCAACGCTGCACCAGCTGCAATTTGTTCCATAGTCAGGTTTGTGTTAAAAGTTTTCATTGTGCTTCTCCTTCTGTTTTAATAATAATCTCTTCAATAACATTTCGTCTCTTACTGTGGTTACTCACTTCACCTTCTGTATATCCCTGTTTCATCAGGTAAGCTTTAGCATTATTACCTAACCTATTCTCTTCTGCAATAACTTTCTTAGCTAACACAGCCTCTTCGAAAGTTAAGTTATACTTATCAGCGTAGCTTTTAATCTTATGACAAGGTACACAGACAAGAGCCATATTAGATTCAGGTTCAGCAGCCATCCTCCACAAGAACTTCTCAGCTGTCTCAAACGATGTGCATCCATCAGTGTCTTGGATATGATCTACCTGTAGCTTGCTTGCAGGAAACCAGTTATCACATAGAACACATTGACCAACTTTCTTAGTCAGAGGATGAAATAGTTTATTCGACTTTTCCCTCTGAGTTAAAGGTCTAAGTTTACTGGTTTTAAACTCATTCCTCACAGGGTAATCTGACCAGATCTGTCGAATTTTACCTCTAAGCCATTCAAAATACTTTGCCTTTGATTCCCACGTAGATAGAGGCCCCTCCCAAGGTTTGTGTTGTGTCATGGTTCAACGCCCTCAGTTTCTTCATCTTCAACACTTTCGCTAAGATCTACACCATATTTCTCACACAAACCTGAGAAGCTAGTCTTATCATTTTTACTTTTCAACATATATGCACATGTAAATATCATATCTATACATTCAATTACATCAACCTCTACTTCATCACCTTCCCAAGTTGTGTACTTAACTGTATCACCTAAAACCTTTTTATACCCTTCATAGACAGCTTTAAGGTATTCTGATGGTGTTGTGCAGGTTTCTAACGTTTTCAATCGGGCTACATCACCAAAGTTTAACCTTTTATCTGAAAAGTCATTAATATCGTACCCATCAGTCTTATCCCCATAACTCTGGAACATCAACCATGCAAATCCATCACCTCGGACTTTACCTTTCTCATCCTTATACAAACTACCTAGTCCATCTACACAAACAGGCTCAGAATGAATCCACTTATCACCTTCCTTACGAGGGTTGAATGCAAGTCCGCTATTTCCTAGCTGATCCTTATCCTCACAGACAGCTGCATAACTGAACACTCCAGTCTTCTTCCAATCTTTCCAGCCTTTATATGCAAGTGCCGCTATGTAGTCATCTGCTTCAATTCCTGTACCATTACTACCTTTTACATCAACACATTTAGGTTTCTTACGAAGGTAATTTCTCACCTCTGTCAGCAACTCAGGTCGTCTACTATCTTCCCTGTTCCACTTATACCGTTTAGGTAGGGCTAGAGAGTGCCTGTGGTTGTCTCCACTGCCCATAACTAAAATGTGATCTGTTGTGCCCATTACAGCTGAACACCGCTCTATGACGCTCTCAAGCTTCCTCTTCATGGAGTATAGAGCGAACTCAATAGGTTCTACTTCATACACATCCTCAATCAGGAAGTCTTCTGGTGTCCACTCAGGCAGTTCCTGTTCAACACGCTGTTCATTCTGCTCACCAAGCCAACCTGTAATAGTCTTCTTAGTGCGGCCCTTAAACTCTGTTCTTGTTTTGAAGGCTTTACTCCAACCTTCCTCCTTATGTGTTACAGAAATGCTTGCTTTCTCACAGGCTGCTGCCACATGGAATGCTAAACTGTCTACGTCTATTACTGCTGTGATTGCTTTATATTGGATAGGAAGCTCCTTGTTAGAAACAGAGGTTATAGATATTGTCAAACAGTTCAGATCGTTCTTGGTGATTCATTTTAGAAGGGTCTACAAAGTTAACCCAAACACCTTTGAAGTACAAACCTTTTTCAAAATTAAGTGTTAAAATTGTATCTTCATGGGGTGAGCATTCCAAACCTTTGTTACAATTACGTCCTCTGGTTACAGCTAGGGCATACATAAGATCTTCAATCTTAATATTGTCGGATAGGAAGTCAATATTTTGAAAATCCATCCCGCAAGCCCAGCTATTAAAAGGGTGGTGTACAAGCCACTCAGATGTTATGAATTTTACAGACACTTCATCTTCATTAAAATCCGTATGTTTCAACTCTTTGAGTATGGAGTTGAAACGGTAGCTTTGATAGTCACCATTTTTAACTCGGGTAAGTTCTTTCTGGATAACGCTTTCTAAGTATTCTTTATCAACTACTATCAGTTTGTTATAACTTGTCATACCTACCTACCTCTTAGAAGGAACCTTAACAAATGTTATTAAGGTTCCTTCTCTTAAATTTATTTTATCAATGTAACTGCTTGATGCTGAGCACGTAGAGAAGACAATTGATTCTCCAGACCAGCAACTACTTCTGCATCCTGCTCCATCCTAATCCGGTTCTCAACCTCAATAATATTAGCTTCTAAGATTGCACCTCGTTGAGCCATCCCTTCTTTGTATTGGAAAGAGTTCTTGATAATAATACGGTCAACAGCAACATCCGCAGGTTTTAATACCCAACCTACTGCTGTCAGGATAACCACAGTGCCAATAACATAACCCATAACCTTAGTATAACTTTTAAACTCGCTCATCTCCAGCTCCTTAACGTTTAATACGGATTGTGATTGAAGCTTTACCAGACTTAACTACTCGGTTCGTCTTGTAGTCAACCTTAACAGGATAAGGATAACCTGTTACTTTGCTCTCTGTGTAGATTGGTTCAATAACTCCTCCATTCCCAACACACATAACCCAAGTGGCGGAGGTATTAGTGCTAGCAAACACCCCGTTAGGTTCTGGCTGCGAGATAGAGGTTAGGGCTGAATGGTCCCTTCCTTCGTAATCCTCATCTGTAGCTATGTAAGGGTTAGTGAGGCTTGTATCGTAAGGGATACCATAACCAATAGATGGGCAATCCCCCTCAATAACACTTGTATCGCCTCGCCAAACAATATGTGTGTAGCTGTCTTCAAGTTTCGGATGTTGTAAAGTTGGATGAGCATGTCACGCTCAACGCTCCAATTGTAAAAAGGGATAGGTTGAACTTTTGAGTATTAAGCTTGCTGTTTCAGCACCTTCTGAGAGTCTATAGCCATCTGGGAATCACTCCAACCAGCGTGTGTGGGTGTAGCTGTAAACAAAGTAGCTGCAACAAGAGCGGTGATGGAAGTGTTCAGTTTCATAATAGATCCTCTTTTTACTTGTTGTTTGATTAAATCACTTAAAACGTTTAGCTGCGGAGTTGATCACACGTTTAGCTTTATTGTTCATAGGGTGTTCTGTATTATATACCAAAGCAGCTTTTACACAAACCGTGTCAGGTGCAAATGTTGTAGATTTTTCCAAACCTCCCATCTGATTTTCGTCGATAGCACAAGAGGTATATACATGATCACCGTTCTTGAAAGTGAAGTCGTTGAAGTCCTTATCCGTAGCTTCCCCCACCAGTAGTGCGTCAGAGAAGTCCTGAACCTCTCCTGAAGGTACACTGCCGCCTACGTACAGAGTACCTGCAACAACTTTACCTTCGTACTTACCATTAGCTACCAGTTCAGCTGCATCATAAAACTCACTTACACGTACCGCTGTTTTGTAGTTGATGAAGTATCCTTCATCTTCCTTGGCGAAGTTCTCAAGAGTGACATCTGCACCACTACCTTCTACAATGGCAATAACTACATCATCACGACCTTCAACATCTTTAAGGTCTTGGAATTTAGGAGTGTTTTTGTTAAAGATCCAGATAACAGATTCATCATACATAGGTTTTTCTACATACTTCACTGTTAGTGGGTGAGAAGATAGTGCATCCATCTGAACAATAGCTGCATAAGCTTCTCCATCATTCATCCGCTCAATGTTCTCTACACTACCTGCAGAGTTCAGATTCTCAGCTTTAATACCTTTCTTGTTCAGGCGTTTTGTGATTGTCTCACCAATCTCTTCGTACTTACCATCAACACCTCCTGAAGAGAAAGTATAAACAGGCGCTGCTGAAGCAAAGCTTGCAAAAGTTACTGTAGCGACTGTAGCAATTACTGTAGATGTGTTCATGTGATAATCCTCTAATTAGTGTGTAGTTTTTGTTTCAGTCATCTTGACAATGTTCTCGTACCAGCTCAGTAGTCCAAACCGAACACCAGTATGTGTGATCTTATATTCTGTGTCAACCTTAATTTGTCCCCATTTATCTGATGAATTGTACCGTAGGTATGCCAAGGTATCTGTTACCTCAAAAGTTCCTTTGTCTGTGTACACAAGATACTTCTCATCCTTTACAAAGGTCTTCGTCACAGTGGCTGTTACAGTTTCCTCCAGGGCACGAGGAATACCAAACACACAACCTGTCAGAAGTACACCAGCTAGGGTGACTATCACTTTAGGTTTATTCAAAAGGTTGCTCAGAGTCTTGTTTAAATTACTATTGAAAGTACTCACTTAAAAGTCTCCTTGTTCATTTCAACTTCTTCAGCCTTCTCAAGGATAGCATCATTCCGTTTATTCTCGTTGTACAGTTCATCATACTTGATAGCTGCCTGACGCTGTAGCCAACCTCCATCTACATCCCACTTCTCTGTAGCCACCTCCTTGATATCCTTCATCAGCTCCTTGGCGCTCTGGATGAGGAGCATCTGGTCAACCAACTCCTGTACATTGATCTTAATAGCCTTCTGACCTTCTGGTGTAGAAGGCAGCTGTTTCAGTTTTTCTTGTTTAGACATATTGTGTATCTCCTTGTAAAGGATTATTACGTAGTAAAAGAAAAAGTCTTAAGGGTTGTGCAAAATACTAACAGCCTCTAAGTTATCAGAAATCTTAGATATTGTTGTCTCATCGCCAAAAGCTATGAACCATGGATTTTCTAAATCCGGTTTATTATACAGAAAAGGTTTTCTATCTATTGTAACGATGTCACCACCAGCTTTAAGAAGTATTGCGTGAGCTGCTGCTATATCCCACTCACAAGTGCCATGAAGTCTTGGGTAAATGTCCGATACACCTTCAGCTACGTTGCAGATCTTTATAGAAGACCCCGCAACTTTAACTGTTACAGATGAGAAAAGATCTCCAACTTCACCTATTAGTTTATCAACACAACCTTTGTGTGCTTCGCTGTAAGAAACCACTAAATCTTTTGTAAGCTTTTTACAGTATATCTCCTTTACTTCTCCATTTTGTTCTTTGTAAGCCTTGTGAAAGTCGTTCCAATAGAGAGTTTTTGTAGCTGGAGCATAAACAATACCTAAAAGTGGTTTGTTATTTACAACAAGCGCGATGTTAACAGTGAAGTCGTCTGAACCTTTTATAAACTCCTTAGTTCCATCTAAAGGGTCTATACACCAATACTCAGACCATTTTGCACGTTCCTCATACTCATCTCGTTTCATCTCCTCGCTAAGAATAGGGATATTAGGAGATAGTTCGCGCAAACCTTCGCATAACACTTTGTTGGATTCTAAATCTGCAAGTGTTACAGGAGACTCATCAAGTTTTAAACAGGCATTTTCCGTCCCTTTTTCTCTGACCTCCAGGATTATTGTTCCTGCTCTCACAGCTAAATGTTTAAGATTCTCAATCAAAGTATTATTCATTATTTTGTAAACCTTTGAATTGGGTGTTGTTGTAGGAGATCTTAAGTCTTTAAGATCTCCATGTCAATACTATTTCAATCTTTACTTCACCCACCCATCATCATTGCCATCATCATAGGATTCATACCACCTTGGTTATCTCCGCCTCCGAACATATTTCCACCACCTTGCATCATCATCATAGGGAGCATCTTAGACATACCTTCCCCTCCTCCCTTCATAGCTTTCATCATAAGCATTGTCTGCATCATATTGTTATTCCCACCTTCAGTCTGTATCATTCCTCCCTGCATCATCATCAGAGGGATAAGAGAAGAGAGTGCTTCCTCTTTTGTTCCTTCTTCTTCCATCATCATCATCATTGGGAGTAGACTACCTTGCATACCTGTGAGGCTATCTCCAAAGATAGTCTTCACCACCATCACAGTTTGAGCATTACCATTAACCATCGTCTTCGGTGGAGTCCACTTAGTATTCTGCCCGTTAGCTTTAAGCAGTTTAAATGTGGATTTCCCTTTCTGTGTAATCCAACCTGCAACACCTTTGCTATCCATCACCATATCACCTTCTGATACAGAGGATAGTGGCATTGCTGTGGCGAAAGCTGGGATGGATGTTCCAAAGTCTGCGAACATATTTTCTGATGTGATCCAACCAAGATCATCATCCTGTTCAGCTGTGATGATTGAGTCATCCTTCATAACGCCAATCTTACCACTCATCAGATCCCAGACAACATCATCAGCTTTACGGAAGAGTTTGTCCATCATTTTGTTAGTGTTCATGCTTGCCATTCCTGTGTTATTAAACATAGAGGTTTTCTCCTTAACGTGATTATCAAAGGACTTAATAGTGTCCTTAGTAAAAGTGTTGTCAACAATATTTCCTACATGGACTGAATCATACCACTCTTCAGCAGAACATCCTAGTACTTTTTTATCCCATTCAATAGAGCAGTGCAAAATCTTTGTAATAAAAGCGGGACAATCTTCTGGAGTTGTATTCTCACCTACTTTACAGAACTCTTTAACAAATCCTTGCTTCATTACACCTTCGTCAAAAACTTCTACATGTGTATTGTTACACAACTTTCCAGCTGCATCAATGTGACACAAGAACCAACTAGTTCCTCCTTCTTGTAGTTCCACCTCAACTTCAATCAATTGGTAGGGGTTTTTACCAGGTACTGATAAACAGTACTCCGCGGGGTATTCGTAATCCCAACACAAAGCTCTTTCTCTAGGTCTGAGTAAAATACCGCTACCACAGAAATCCAAATCTAAGCACCCGGACATAAACTTAGTAGCTTTTGTATTAATGCAAACTGAGTCAATATCTACTATTTCTACAGCTTTATAAGTAGTTCCTGTCTTAACAACAAAGTTGGTACTTCTTCCACACTCATCCCAAGAAGCTTCTATCAAATACCTAGGTGCGAAATATTCATAAATCTTACCTCTAGCATCCCCATATTCATCTAGGAATCTTACCTCACACACATAAAGTTGATCTTTTCTGTATTTCTCCATAATTACATCAAACCTCCTTCAACAAGAACATCAATCTCTTCTTTAACCGTAGAAGCTAATGCAGAGTTATTCATCAGGTTGTAAACACTCTTATCATTAGCGTGACGAACTAGCAGACAATTACTACCCTCAATCCGTCCATGAGAGGTGACTAAAGAGTTGTGCTGCAACTGGTACAACTCTTCAACCCCTACTTCATAAGTGAACAGATGAGTGTTAAAACCTTTCTTAGCTTGATGACTACAAACTAGGTTAAGTTTATCTTCATCAAGGTTATCAGCTCCAACTTCCTCTACAGCTTCTCGTAAGGCAGTTTCCTTCAGAGTTTCCATAACCCCACAAGGTTTCTCATCAACTTTACCCCCTGGGAAACCAAAGCTTCCATCCCAGCGATCAACCAAACCAAACAACCTCACCTCTGTATCGTTGTTCCAATCTGTGTAGTGCTTATAGTGTGGTGTGTAGAAGTATACGAACGCTGCATTGTTCTCCGCAAGAGTTCCTGTTTCAACCTGGACTTTGATAGCTGTAGTCATGTTGTGTATCTCCTGTACTATTAAATTTGTCAGACGGTTTCAAAACTCTTATCAAACTGTGACAGCTGTTCTCTGTCAGCAACCGGAATAATACCTGTATTAACGAAGCTAGTCAACACACTTTCCAGTTCTTTTTTGAGGTGATCTACAGAAGCTTCTACCTCTGTTAGTGTTGCTTTGTTGTCAGGTGTTAGATTGTACATCTCATCTATACAAGGTTTGCATATGAAGAAAGGTTCTCCTCTTTCTTCCCAACCCACTCCAAACTTCTCCTGCACCATCCTAGTGCAACACAGACAATAATCATCCTCTACCCACTTTACAGTTTTATTTGTCATTTGTTCTGTTCCAGCCTCATATAATCAGTTCCTCGACAAGGGATGTTTACAGAAGTTCCCTCTGCTCCTGTTCCATCAACCAGCATAAGAATCTCTAGTTTGCACACATAAGGGCAATGCAAGATAAAATCTTTAAGCATTTTCAAGTCTCCTGTGAGTACAGAAGGAACACCATGTGAAAGTGTTAGGTGGAAAACTCCTTTTGCATCATACGTGTAAGGTGTCTGTAACAACTCCTCAGCAAGACGGGGATTAATGTTGTAACAATCACACCCTTCTTCATCCGTGTAGGAGAAAGCCTCCCACAACATCTGCTCAACATCCTGACAAGTGTCTTCGTAGTTATCTTCATAGTTCTCTTCACAAATCTTCATGTCTTCACCTTTTGTTGTGAAAAGGAGATTGTACCAACATAGGTCAGTCAGTACAATCTTTTATTTCAACTTGTTCGTTGTTACAACTATTATTACTTACATCTCTTTATCAATCAACTTTTGAGTGATGTCTGCAACCACTGTGTAAGCACAGGCTCGTAGTTTCTGACCATTGTAGTCTGTAGGAACACTAACTACATCAGAAGGTTTAACACTCACCTTGACAATTTTATCTGTGAGAATATTCCCATATGTACGAGAAGCATAAGTCAAGCTACCTACATGCAATCCAGCTGAACAGGTTTTATACTTATCATCATCAACCAAGTTACGAGGCATCTTAACATACTTACCAACACTATTGTCAATTTTCCCTGTGTATTTATCTTTGTAATCTTGCCGTACAGCTTTATACCCTGTGAAGGTTCCGTCTGCATTCAGCTTAATATCATTGTGCTGAAGGAAGTTATAGAGTTCATCTACCACTCGCTTATCCTGCACTTCCATAAGGCTCTCAAAGAACAGAGCAAACCGTTCAGCCCCTTTATCATCCTCTTTGATCATTGACAACAACTTATCAGTCATACGATTGTTAACAGGGAAACCTGATACATACACTAGCCCATCTTCTACAGAAATACTACCAACGCACCACTTAGAAAGCATATTTTTATAGTTGCTTTCTTCCCAGGCATCTTCCAAGTCACCTGCAATAATGCTAGACATAACCGTTGGAAACCGATCATCTGCACAATGAACTGTAACCATATCTTCACCTCGATACAAGGTTATTGATAGGGAGGAACCTACGTAGGAGATTGTAGGAGCTTCTTCCTCTTCTCGCTTAATATCTTCGTCAACAGGCTCCTCTACTTGCTTTGTAATCTCCTCCATCACCACCTCTTTGGAATACAAATTTAACCATCTACCCAAGCTACGTACAGAAACACCTTTAGATTTTGCATAGTCAACCTTTGAACTATTATTAAACATCCAATCGAACACAACTTCTTTCTTAAAATCTTCACTATATTTAGGCTGCATATCTACTTTCCTCTTCTATGTTAATATTTGTGTCGATAATCTTTACATCTTTTACACTATTACTTTCTTCTTCCTTCTTCAGATACTCTTTCTTCAGATACTCCTCCTTAGCCTTTATGTACCAGATTGCTTCTTCCCTCTCCTTGCCAGATAACCGATCAATAAATAACAAGGGGTAAAATTCACTTATCTTGTCTGCCCATCCCTCAAGCCAAGCTGTTTCCGCATAACCTGTATTAGAAATATACTCCCTGACCTGAGGAAATAAATCTACCATCACTTCTGAGTAGGTTGTAGTGTCACAATTAATAATCTTTATAACATCTTCTTGTTCATGTGTTAAGGAGGATGAAAGTAAGCCAGCCTCTACTTCTCTCAAGCTGTTCAGCAGTCTCAGTCCCCTTTTTGAACGCCAAGATAGTGTGGTTTTTGTACGTTCAGCGATGTGCATAGTTCTATAATTATCCAACCATTCATCACTGAAAGTTAACTCTTCCAACCTCTTATAAGTTCTCTGCTTATACAGCCACTGACCTACAGGACAATTAACTAGGAGAACTTCAACATCATCTGGTAGGTATCTTGACAACTGACATACCTTCTGTACCTCAGTATTACGGGTGAAAGCCATCACCTTAATATACAAATCCCTACCTTCTGAGGTAGCCTCATCATACAGATCAAGAACCTGTTTACGGTTTCGTCGAGTGTGTACTGCATATTCTCCACCCTTTAAGTAATAGGTTGGATAGCCTTGCTGGTTAACACGAACAGAGGATGTTGACACCTTCTTCTCAGGCTTACAGCCAGCAGCTACACGTTCAGACAAATATTCAACATTCACCTTGCAATCTTTAAATAGTGTCAGTGTGTCATCAAGATCCTCTTTATCAACCTGAACGCACAGTTCTGACGACTTATACATTTCATTACGGTTGTGTTGAATGTGGTACTTACTGTCCAGTACTAGGATGTTAACACCTCCGTGTAACCAAGGAGTTTTGATTATCTTCTCCTTCCTAGCTTTAACGTTTTTCCACCCAGGCATATACATAGTACGTAGTGAATCAGGAAGTTGATCAGCACGTTTATCAATTACCCAATTATGTAAAGGAAGTCCTTTGAATGTTAACTTCGAGCTATTTCTGTTAATAATCTCAGCTACTCCCAACACTTCATCAGAATATAGAGTGTCTGAGCCATCAAGAACATTTTGAAGGTCTTGTAACAGGGATCTTTTTATTTCCTCTACAACACGGTCAATAAAATTCTTAGTTTCTTTAGTCATTGACAGGTTCTCCCTACTAATAGCAACTTCAACAGAGTTGATAGGAAGCTCCACAATCAATGTTTTGTAATTTCCAACTAAGTTACTCAGTTTCACGGAAGTGTTACAAGGATATGCAACATTACCAACTATTGCAACAATCTCAGAATAGTCGTGGTTAGGACTATAATCAAAAGTGTAACCATACTCTCCACAAGTTTTAAACCCGTCTTTAGGAATTACACTAACAATCTCTTGGTCAGTCCCTACAGCAGTGAAACTCTCAGAAGGGAACCACTTAAGGATGCCTTTAATCTCCTCTTCAAATAGAGAGAAATCTTCTGTGGAAACAGGAACTACAACCTTCACCCCATTAACTTCATTTGTGTTGACTTTACGAACTAGATTAATACTAGGTTTACCGTTCTGCCTAAACACGGAGTATGTGCATTCTACTCCTTCACTGCGACTAATCAACTGAAACTGATCTACATAGGATAGTGGTGCAAACTTGCCTACACCAAAACCTCCAATGTCTTCATCACTATCCCGTTTAGTACTCTTCAAGGCAACTGAGTAAACTTGATTTATAACTTCTTCACTCATACCTGTACCAAAATCCTCTACAGAGAACCATGGCTCAAGCTTATTAGGAAACTTCACAATGAAGGGAGTGAGAGTGTGTCCATCACGAACTACTTCTGTCTGGCTGTCTCGTGCATTACACACAAGTTCTCGGACAGTTGCCCGCTCCTTGTGCTCGTAAATCTGGGAAGACATAATCTGAAAGAAAAGCGAAGATGCTTCAACAGAAAAGTCTACACTGTTATCCTTGTCAGTGTTTGTAAAGATAGGTGAATCATCTTGCTTTAGTTTCATATTTAGATTCCTTTATAGTTCATGTAAAAGTCTCGGACATCACGAGTGATTTGTTTGCTCAGTTGCTTCCAAGTCAAATCCGCCTTAGACAGTTCAGCAAGCTCAACAACACTCTCCTTGATAATATCATTACAAACCCACTTCAGGTATTGTCCAGTGTTCTGTGGTGTAATATCAAGCTGCATTTCATTCATATACTCAATACCTTGGAGTAGACGATCTTCTGTTACAACCTGTTCACAAAACTTCTGAGCAGCTGCCACTTGTTCGTGTGTATAACCTCCACCTACATTCACCTTACGAGGTTTAGCTGAGCCACCCCGTCGGTGACGAACACCTTTATCTTTGAACCGGATAAAGTGACCATTCCACTCTCCTGTCCAAACAACTCCCTCACCAACTGTATTAGTACTCTTAGGGTTCAATATAGCCGCCACAGGGCAGTTTTCTTCAACTGCTAAGGTAATGTCATGTAGATCATCAATGCTGTTCTGACACGCCAGATCCAAGCAGTATGAATATGTCTTAAACTCAGAAATGTTGTAGATATTATTCTCGTGAGAGAAGCCAGCATCCTCTACAGGAATATATGTAGGTGGTTCATCTTCCTCCTCTCGCCCTGCAACACTGAATATTACAAAAACCTTCTCCATTCCACTTATACCAACACCTGCTTGGATATTCCCTCCACACCATTCACCATAAATAGTGATGTAGTTGAAGTGTGAATACTGATTGAACAGGGTGTTTGCAATAGAAGGAAAATACTCATTAGGTTCACAGAAAACACAGAAGCCAGCATTATCACTCTGGATACTAAGTACCCGGTTACGACTTTGTACGTGCATAGCTCCATCACGTTCTAAGGTTACACCTGCATTTGTTCCATGAATCTTAACAGTACCTTTCAGGTTGATTGTCGGCATAACCCCTACACCAACCAACTTCTCAATGTCACACTTTACTGATTTTAGATTGTCAATACTTGGGTATTTGTAAAACATATTTTATTTCTCCTCGTTTAGAATAAGAGCCAAGCCCCTATTTAACTATCTCTATGAAGAACTCACTATTGTCATTCCTCATACCTTCTCCCAAAGCTGTTACAGCAACAACTTGGTAGTTATCTTCAGTTTTGAGTATGTGTAGCAACACTTTTAAAGTTTTATATGTTACACATATTGTCTTAGGTTTGTCTACAAAGTTTCTTACATCGTGTCCTTCTTTGATAGCTAAGAAGATAAGCTCACAGGAATGATGACGTAAGAGTTTTGTAAATAACCCCCCTAAGACAGCCTTATCAACCTTTCGTTCAACTGCTCGCTGGAAGAAATGCTCACCAGGAAACCTCAGCGTAAGAGGTTTAATCCCTGCGTTAAGACAATCTTGTTCAACACGATCAGTGAATTTCTTCATAAACAACTTGAAATCATATTGTAATTGTGTGTGAGACATCTCTTCCTCCTGTTATTTAATTACCACTATTACTACGTTCTTTGCACAAAGCTTCATAAGATTCATGTACAGCAACCTGAGAGGTTTTCCACTGACTCCACAGAATGTACTACTATCTTCACAACTCTTCTCACAGAAGCTCTCAGATAGCATTACAGCTACCCTGCTTAGTTGCTTCCGGCTTTTAAGGGTTGCAGAAAGGTTATCTGTATAGAATTTCCACAGAAGTTGGTTATTCTTACTATCAGCATAAGCTTCTGCGATAAGAGACATATGCAATTCTAACCATGCAAACTCCTCCATTAAGCTAGGAATTATATTATCATTGCAGCCAATTGCAAGGTCTGTCTCTATATTACGTAGACAACTTTCAACAGGGCTGTAGAAAGAATATGGTCGGTCTGCTGCCTTGGATAATTGGTTAAGTTGTTTACTCTTTACGTAGGTTACAAAGTCTACTTTATTTTCACCTTGCACAGCAACATCGAAGAAGCAACTCGGATGTAAGGTGCATACACTACTACGTAGTTGTGAGAAAATACTTTGTAAGGTTTTCTCTGCAGGAGTTAGGTTCTTCATGTTACCCCCTTTGTTGTTTATAATGGAATTACAGCGTGTGTGAGACGTTTTAACATCTACCTATACAATCACACCACTTGTAGGTTAAAACCTCTCACAGAGGCTTACAGGACGGCTCAGTAAGGATTATCATCCTCTATGAATAAACTTTCTACGTCAACAACTTTACAGGGGTCGAAATAGTACAAACCTTCACCGTTTTTCTCCCCAGGATAACCTTTTGGGTTGCATACAACTCTTGTGTTACCAATTACGTAGTCGCTAGCATTGTGCATATGTCCATGAACCCACAACTTAATTTTATCTGCTGCCGTAGAGTATGCAAGCCACGCCCCAGTATGAGTCGAGTAGTATGCGCAATTTATCATACTTCCTGCGTAACGTCTACAGCTAGATTCCTGGGAAGGTGCATGATGTGTAACAACCACTACGGGGCGCTTCTCCTTTGCAACATCCTGCTTGAGCTTGTCTGTAGCAATATAGTTGTAATGAGCTGCATCACTCACCTTAAACTTCACATTCTTCATGGACTGAGGATGAAACCGTTTAATAAGCTTAAAATCGTTCATACCTTGAGCTATAGCGTTCTGTATATGCCAATCACCCTGTCCCATATCTGTCCAGAAGGTTGAACCCCAGATACATACATCTCCAGCCTCTGTAGCCACGTTTAAGCATCTTTCACGGAGAAGATGAACATTATCATAGGCTGACAATTCGTGGTTAATATCCGCGTACACTTCGTCTATGCAGCCATTGTAAAACTCATGATTACCTGCAACATAGATGATGCTGTGGAAACGCTCACTCCATTCTCCTATCTGAGGACATGCTGAAGTTCCTTGTCCAATATCTCCTGCAAGAATCAATACTTGTCTGTGTTCATCCTCCATTACAGGAAGATCATACCTACCTGACAAGATATGTTCAAGGTGCAGATCAGATAGAATACGTAGGTGCGTGGGTAGTTCAACTTTTGTACTAACTGTTACCTCACTTAGTTGCTTCTTCACGTTTCTTCCTCCGACGTTCACGACGTTCTTTCCAATCCCAGTCACAATCCACGCCCCCATTACCCCCATTGATAGATCTGTAAATCACTACACAAGGCATACCGTTAGGTATCAATACCCGTTTAGCATACACATCCTTAGAAGATATTGCAAAGGCTGTACTGGCCAAAGCCATCAGTATTACAAATGAAAATAATTTGTAAAATTTCATTCACACTCCACCCTTGTTCATTTGTGCCAAAGCTACGGCATCTTCTGCTGTAGCATCTCTGTAGTATTGACCCTCCACTTGTAACACCCTCAAGGGGTGGACTGAACATGCGTTGTTCCAAACAGTGCTTAGTATTCCCTGTTAATGTTCCGGACATCAATGTACCTTCTTCTTGCTAGTCTCTTCTACACGAGTTATCCGTTTCACCTTAGCATCTGCTTCAGCATTCTTCCAACCATTTAACCAGTTGATTGCATCAGCTGATCCAGCTTCATACCAGCAATGGTCTGCTGAACAACCTCTGATGTACGAACTATAACCTTCATGGTAAGACAGTTCAATAAGTTTCGGTATAATATTTTTCATATGTCGTACCCTCTATTGTTGTGTAAGAAAGAGGTATAGTAGGTGATGTATGTGTCTGAGTCAACACACAACAGAAGGAGAAGAAATTAATATTCTCTGTTGCATTGCTGATTAAGATCTTCTATAGTGTTTGTAAAAATGAACACTAGATAACGCGACAGGGGAAGGTAAGATGGGAGATACGCTGGAAGATCAAGGTGTTGTTAAGGTGAAAGGAAAAGGTAGTAAGATAGTTAAGGCTTTCAAGTGGGAGAGGTGTAAGTGGGAAGAGGTCACTATAACCGAAGTTAAGTTGCAAGGTGAAAGCTTCTGGAGGAAGAGAGATTTGCAATGTAGTCGTTCTGTGTTCCTTCTGAAAGATAAAGGTCTTGTACTGAAGTTTGAGGATGGGGATTTGCAGACATACATAGAAAAAAGTAACTACAAAACCTTCTCCAAAAAGCACCGTAAGCGTGTGCCTGGTTATTTTGGTTGCTATGATCTTACGAAGAAGTTGGATGAGCTAGATATCCAAGTTTCTGTACACCAATATATTGACATAGACAGAACTAAAGAAATGACTAAGAAGCAAGAAAAGGCTCTACAGGCTTGGTGCGATGAAACAGGAGTAGATGATGTAGGTCCAGAAGATAGGAGTGATTACACAGCATGTGAAGATGCTAACTCAGGAATTGATAAGAACGGTAAATGGTGGGTGTTGGACTACGGGCTGTAGTGGTAATAAATTTCCAAGTGTGTTGACATTATAGTCCGTGTATGAGATAATATTACAAGAGGTGAAGTTATGAAGGTTACTAAAGTGCAAGTAAGTGAAGTGGAAATTGACTTACGGATAGATGTTAACGGAAATATTATATCTTTAGATAAAGATGATATGAACGATGCAGAGCTTCGTATGTTGATTCTTGTCAGCCTTATTGGAGAAGTTAAGCAGGGAGACTTGTTCAAAATAGTAGGTTTAAATCCTCGACAATGTAGCAGGATATTGGAAAATTTAGTTGGAAAAGGTCTTGTTAGTAAGAGAAAACTACAAGGTAATGCTAACCTCATTTATCCCTGTTAAAAGGAGTCGCTAATGGGTAGTTTGAAAAAAGTGAAGTCCACGGGAGACTAAGGCTGTAGAGGAGTTTTGACCTCTTTTTGTGCAATTTATCTTCCCTTATGGTAGAGTCTCCTTCTCTCTTCTCTTTCCTAAGGAGGAGATCCTTACTTAATAGTTACCTTATAAAGGGGCTTAATGGTACAACTCAATAAGAGGTTTAAACATGGAAGAAGAAGTATATGCAATAACAGATTATGTCTTATCTTATTATAACAACAAGAGAATGAATAAAGTAATACATCAGTTAACTACATCCTTGTCTGAGTTCACAAACAGTGATGAAAAAAGAGGAAAGGTGAACAAGCTAAAAAGAGAGGAAGCTGTCAAGTGTTTCGTATGTAATACTATCAAAGCTATAAACAAGGGGCATAAAGTAGTTCATATTCCCCTAAGAGAGTCAAGATACTCAGAGATTGTGAATGGTGTAAAATCTTCAAAAGTCTCATACACCTACACAAGGTGCCTGCTAGATATGTTGTTACTTGAAGGTTTTATAGATCTGTCTATTGGTGGTGTATCTGAATGGGGAGTTGACTACACTGGAGATTTTAGTGTAGTATCTGTTGATACCTCTAAATACTACATAGGGAGTAAATTAGAAGAGTTACTAACACCTATACTTAAGCATGAGAACGAAACTTGGACATATGACAATGTTCTACACTTAAGAGGTAGTAATAAGAAAAATATAGCATTCAAAGTTAACAACAAAACAAGATCAATTATAGCCAAGATCAATGCAACTAATAAGGTGATGAAGAAAGCGAAGTTTACATACAAAGGTCAACGCCTTGATGATGTACAATACAGACGTATTTTCAACCGATCCTTCGAGTCAGGAGGAAGATATTACACAAACAAAGGAGTTATACAAACTATGAAACAGACAGAACGCTTACAGTTACAGATCGATGGTGATCCTGTTGTGGAGCTTGACTACTCAGCTCATCACCCTCGTATGTTGTATACAATGTGTGATATCCTCATGCCAGAAGGTTTTGATCCATATTGTGTGGACTGGGGTGAAGGTTATGATAAGAAGGAAGTCAGAACTTATGTCAAACGTGCTCTGCTAATTATGATCAATGCAGAGAGTCTTAAACAGGCTAGCCAAGCTATAGGTGATATGAAACGTCGTGACAAGAAGATCGAAGATATTGGTGGAATGGCTCTGTACAAAAGCATCCCTGAATCAGAAGGTGGTGTGAAGAAAGCTAAGCTTCTTATCAAGAAACTGTCTGATCATAATTTACCTATTGCCTCTTTCTTTAACACAGGTTGTGGACTAGAGCTTCAGTATGCAGATAGCACAATGTCAGCCTACATCCTTGACCATTTTGTAGATATTGATGAGGCATGTGTAGCCATCCATGACAGTTACATTGTTAAGGAATCTTTGAAGGATGAGTTGGAGAGAGTTATGAAAAAGGCTTATGAAGAGGTATTGGAAAGTAGCGATAACTGTGTTGTTGAGGTGAAATAGGTATGGATTACAAAGATGGAGATGTGTGGTTGATGTTTGGTGACTGCCTTGAACGTATGAAAGAAGTTTAGAGAGGAAGTGTTGATATAGGCTTGTACCCCCCCCATAAGCACTTTGTGATATAATAAGTTATCATAAGTAAATAGGTCATAATATGAATGATAAAGAAGTTGTTAATTTGTATTTGAGTGGAGAATCAATGCGTGAGATAGCTAAAAAGCTAGGAACTAATCACAAGTTGATTTCAAGGGTTCTGAAAAGAAACGACGTAACAACAAGAAAGTCAAAAAACCTAAGAGGCGTTAAAAAGTTTGATTGTAATATAGAGCGAAACTATAACAACATGGCTACACACTTGCGGTTTGATGTATCAACTGAATGGCTTATGCAGTTTGATGATTTTAACAAATTAAAACTTCTGAATGATGTAATAACAAATCGCTCAGGCCGATGGGACGTATCAACTGAATGGTATAAAAGCTATGTAGAAAGATTCTACAATGATAAGAGGTTTAATTGCATTTATATGGCTTGGGTTAGTAGCAGTAATGCGAAGTATAAAAAACCATCGATAGACCATATAATACCAAAGGCTAAAGGTGGTACAAACTCTCTTGATAATTTGCAGTTTTTAACGTGGTTTGAAAACAGATGTAAAAACGACATGGCCCAAAGTGAGTGGGATAATTTAAAACAAAACATACAGGAGTATTTTATTTAATGCTTACTATAACTAACGAGAAAGAGGTACAGCCCGTAGGGTGCGTATTGCCTAACACGTTGGTTCATGGCGACTGTCTTGAGGTTATGAAATATATCCCTGACGGCTCCATCGACCTAGTGTTGGCCGATCCACCCTACGGTTGAATTAGCACGACTGCCTGTAAATGGGACTCGGTAATTGACTTAGAATTAATGTGGGAGCAACTAAAGCGGATTATTAAGCCTAACGGAGTTACTGTACTTTTTGGTCAAGAACCTTTTAGTAGTCATCTTAGGGTGTCTAACCTCCAGCAATATAAGTATGACTGGTATTGGCGAAAGTCACGACCTTCTGGGTTCGTTAATGCTAAACTGAAACCTTTAAAAGATTTAGAAGTCATATCTGTATTTTCAACAGGAGCTACCGCAAACGGAAGTAACAGAAATATGCCCTACAACCCGCAAGGGCTTGAGGAGTGTGATGAAGATTGGTCACGACCAAAAGCTTACTTAGAAGGGGATAGAGGTGTTAGTCCAGCCAGGGAGAATTCAACACTAAAGAGGAAGATTACAAAGAAAGGGTATCCCAGGCAGGTACTAGATTTCTCCAACCCAAACAAGGGCTTGGTCCACCCAACCCAAAAACCGGTAGCCCTGATGGAGTACCTAATTAAAACCTACACCAACGAAGGTGAAACTGTATTAGATTTTACTATGGGCAGTGGACCCACAATTAAAGCAGCTGTAAATCTAAAACGTAAGTGTATAGGAATTGAGAATGGTGTGTGCGAAAAGAAAACTTCCCCGTTCTTTGGAAAATCGTGGACAGAAGTAGTTGCCACACAATTAGGTTTGGTGAAGTGATATTATGACTGGTAAGAAGAGAAAGGAAATAGAAAAGTTCTTGTGCAAAGAAGATGTTGAGGAAGCATTCCCAGAAGATTGTAAAGGTAATATCCGTATTGGTGATATGTACCCTCGACTTGTTACATATGTAAAACTAAGCAAGAATGCACTAGCTATCCTGTCTGTGCTAGATGGTAACTGTTTCAACCATAAGACACAGAAGTTTAGTCGAGGTGTACAAGCCAGAAACTACTGGTATGGAACTAAGCAGGAGATCATGCAAGACTCTGGTGTGAAGGTTAAGAAGTTCAGTGAAGCTATCAGGGAGCTACAGGACAGAAACTTGTTAGTTGTGATTAAGGAGAACAAACCTTTCCGTGGTGGACTGTTCGTTAAGGTTCATCCACATGTTGCATTCCGTGCTTGTCATGATAGTGTATTGTACAGAGCTGCTGAGCAGTGGAATAAAGATATGTATACAAACAATTACAAAGAGGAAACTTAACAATGCTTACAACAGAACAAGAACACTTGCTAGTATTGCACAAACACGCTACAGGGGATATTAAGCATCTCACTACTGCTCCGTCTGTTCTTCCTCTGTACACTTCATTAGCTTACTTCCTGGCGGAAGATGGAGGTGTGGTGAATTCGTTCCTTGATAGTGTAGATGTGAAGAACCTTAGCAGTTTGTTGCTTGTTGGTATTTCAAGGTTGCTATACACTAAGAGAGATGTATTAAGCAACTGGGCAGACTTTACTGACAGAGGTTACGAAGAGTTCTGTAACAGAGAAGGGGAAGCTGTGGCTGACAGTGCGTTCAGTGGTCTTCTCACAGACGCTATGAGATGTTTTAACAGCTAAGTAGTGTGATTGCTCAGGGTAGGCTTAAAACGTCTCACAGAAGCTCTCACAAGGCTACAGACACAAACAACTATTAAGGAGAAGATTGGGAAGACTTTCAGACGCCATGTGAGAGCGTTTCAGAAGTACTTAATAGTCTTGATGAACACTTGGTTAAAGGGCAAGTGTATGACCTTGTGTCTGCTAAGCTGAACCTCTGTCGAGCTTCTAGTTTCGTACCTGACCTTTGTGACCACATGGATGAGCGAGCTTTCGAGGATGTTGGTGAGTTCACTGAAGGTTGGACTGACAAGGTGAATATGAAACGCCTTCAACATAAAGTGGAACAGTTGGTAGATTACGAGTTTAGTGTGGCAGGTGCTCAGCCTAACTTTGGTTTCATGGAAGATGAACAGGAGATTAAGGTGAAGGTGATTAAGGTAGATGGTTGGGATACAGATACGGAGTATGAGGTTATTGAGGGAGAAGAACGGTGAACACATTTAAAGATAACACAGATAAACTCTGCAGTATCCTTGGACTATCTCCTGTACATATCGAAGGTAAGATACTACGTGATAGTGTTGCAAGAGGAGAAGAAGGTTGGCATAGCAAGGGTGGTTACAAAGACATCACCTACACATGGAAACACTCAGACGGTCGTGTAAGCCAGTTTGGTATAGGTGGTAAAATATCCCCTGGTTGGTTTCTGGTTATATGTCAGCGTAACCAACTAACTATAGAGTATTTTGATAAAGAGGAAGAGTGTGAGATGTTCCCTCGTCATCGCGTTACAGTGGCAGGGGAGGAAGGTAGCTTTGAAAGTGGATGTGTGTTAGAGTCTCTTGTACAATACCTTCAGGCTAAGTGGAACCGCATTGGTGAGGAGATCACTTCTCAGTATCCTGTGGATCAAGCTGCAAGGCCAAACTGGTGTAGTATCTATTAAGGAGAAAGTTTATGTCTTTGTATATGGATGGTGAGTCTGATAATGACTTTAAAGTTTCAAAAGAGATGTACAACAAGATTGAGCAAGAGTACACAAGACTTGTAGATGTAACCATGAAACAATCTACACGGATAGTTACACTTGAGAAGTTCCTTCTACATAAAGAGAAGGATTGGATTCCAGCCCCTTGTTGTGGTAGTGATCCAAACCTCCCCTCTGGAGAAGGAACACAGTACGAAGTTGAGTGTGATTGCGGACACTTCTGTGTAAGAGTTCAGATTTCTGACACAATGACTATTGAAGAGCGTACAGAAGAACCTTTCACAGACTTCAAATATTCTCTTGAGTATGTTGCTAGGGCTGCTGCGGAGGCTAAGACTCTTTGGAATACTCGATGGAAAGAAGAACGGTGAACAGTATACACATTGCCTTTGCCAAAGTTTACATGGCAGCAGTAAGTTCTCTCGTATGAACGAGAAGGCTAAAGAGTTTTACAGGATATCTTAACAGGAGAGATGTAAGTGATAATAACAAAAGGTGAGTACCTTCTTAAGTATTTTACTTCAAAACCTACTATAGTTATCACTCTAGATTACACACTTAACAATAGTCTATCTTTCGTAGAGATGAAGGCTATACTCGAGAAGGGAGGTAAGGAGTTTTCCTACTTAACTACATGCTGCACACAATTCTTCAGTAACAAGCTTACAGAGGGATATGACGTGTTTGCTTTACGTTCAGATAAGAGCTATATTCACTTGAACAAAGTTATTGAGAGCAAGGGTATAGGTTGGTGTGATCGAGAATACAGGATGTCACACAATGCTGAGAAGATGTTATTAACTGGCCAACTTAAATGGAGAAGTGCAAACGAGTGATACCTATCATCACCGAGGGCAGAAAGATCGTCATGTAGGTCAAGATTTACACGGGATTAGGTACGGATATTCAGCAGAGAACAAGAAACGTAGTAGACGCCTTCAGAGGAAGCGTTACAAACAATCCCAAACAAAGGTTATTGATGATCAGCTAGATGAAGTTTATGAGATGAAGATTAATGAATACTATTACACCGACACAGGAGAGTATGATGATGACTATTGAGCAAGAAGATGAAACAGTCTCCTATCCAGCCTGTCCTTGTTGTGCTGGGACAGAGCTTAAACATGCAGTTGTGTATGGCATTTCTACTGTTCGTTGTGTGTCTTGTCATGTCAGCTTGCGAGAGGTAGATTGGGTTAGATTGTTCACTAAGGATTACGATATGTCTCAGTTTGTGTCTATCGAAGAACATGCTCAGCTGGCTGATAAGTATTCTGAGTTAGTTGGTATTGTACGTAGACTTACCGAAGAGTCTTATGGATATTTGAATGACTAACAACAACACTAAATACTACACAGGTGTAGGCAGCAGGAGCCTTCCTAGTTCCACTCTGGAGCTGATTGAGAAGATAGCTGTGGTAATGGCTAGGAAAGGTTATACACTACGCTCAGGGGCAGCTGACGGTGCTGACAAGGCATTTCAGAAGGGAGCCTGTTCAGTTGCTCCCCACAAAACTGAGATATGGCTTCCATGGAGAGGATTTAACAACACAGCTTATGTATACACACCAATGGCAGCTGCTAACTGTTTCGTTATTACAGAGCGAGAGGTGGTGTTGGCTGGAGAGCTGCTCATTGAAACAGGGATTATGTCGTGGTGGGATAATTGCAAGCAGAGTGTACATAGGCTTCATGGACGTAATGTTCATCAGGTTTGTGGTAAGCCTGTTATGCAGAAGTTTACACGTAACCCTTCTAAAGGGAGTATGTGGAATTACCCTAACAATCCTTCCCTTCTAAGTTCGGTGTGCATCTATGCAGCTCCGTTGACAGAAGGTGGGGATGTTAAAGGGGGTACACGTACAGCTGTAGAGATTAGTAAGTGGTATGGTGTTCCGACATATAATTTATTAGTGGACAGTGAAAGAGAGAAGCTGTTAAAGTTACTTAACATTGAAGAGGAGAAGATAGAGTGAAAACTTTTAATATCAACAACGAAACAGTTGCTAAAGCTTTGGATGGGTTTGCTTCGCTACATTGGTTACGTATAAGTGAGAACCCTTTGGTGAGTTTGATCGAGGCTTCATTTGTAGTAGGTTTACTTACAACCATACTGGTGGTCAAGCCTGTAAGTGTGTTAGGTATTTGCGCCTTGGTGTTTATTACATTAGAGGTTGTTGTTGTGCGCGATCTGTATAAAGAAATTAAAGCAGCTGTGTCAACAATAGAAGGAGAGGATACATAATGACAATTACGACAATCGAGTCTGGACAGAATATTCCAAAAGGTTATGCAGTTGCTGTAACAAGCTGGGAGAATGATGGAGACAATCGCTCAACAAAAACTGTTTACGGGCTTGATGAGAACGAGGTGAAGTTTGTTCTTGAGTTGGCAGACCTGTTTAAGTCTGAAAATTCTTATGATCTATGGGATAGTGGTATAGGTAACTCTAGCTACGATGACGATACACCTGATTTCCTTGAGTCTGGATTACGAGAAGTGTTTAATATCCCTCCTTGTAATACAGATGATGGTTATTGGTGGGGGCTTATTGGGGCTTGGTGTGATGGAGATTATATCAGAGTGTTTGACAGCGCTGATGTGTATTGGTTTGCTGAACCTGTTGTTTGCGTCTCAGGGATGTTTGATAATATGAAGGAGAAAACTTAGTTCTTGACCAAACACTAAACATAGTATAAACTGTATAGGAGAGCTTGCATTTTGCAGGTTCTCCTTTTTTCGTTCTGAAAGAGGACACTATTCATCCAAAACTAAACAGGAAATAATAATGAGATGTAAAGCATGTAATAAGAAACTATCAGACGCAGAGTTGATGCGTAAAGTTACAGACCCAATTACTAAGAAGAGTGTATTCCTAGATATGTGTGGTAGGTGCTATGACGCATCTAAACAGGTAGATTCATACACAAACCGGTCAGGATCTATACACGTAGATGTTACTAGGACTAGGTTGTAAGTTGACTCTGTAAACAACATAATAATAAGAGAAACATTATGACACGATATAATGATAATAATACTTCCCCTCCTAAGCGCCGTCCAGGCAGACCTCACGGATCAAAGAAGAAACTTCCAGAGAGCTTCTCAGATGTTATTGAAGACATTGCTAAGCTGTCTCCTGCAGCAGTGGCAACCCTTGGTAAGTTTGTTAGAGGTAAGGTTGAAGGACAGAGTGCATTAGATCAGAGAGCTGCAGCTATTCAGGTATTGAAGTTTATGCAGGATTGGGAGACTCAGCAGAATAAGAATGAAGGAGCTGCAGTTAAACAAGATAATTCACAGAATATGGAAGAAGGTATTAAAACACCTCTTATTCAAACCACAGCTATTCAGCATTAATTATAGAACACTATATTACACAAACATAAGGAATATAAATAAATATGTCTACACAATATAAAGCAATGAAAGATTTGGAAGTCGGCGATAAAACCTTTGTAGAGATCTTTGCAGAAGAAAACTGTAACGCAATTCACTACACATCAACACGTACAGCAGAGAATACATGGCACATTCAGACTAATAGTTTGATCAGTTCTCTGGCTGGTATGGATCACCTTGTTAAGAATGGATGGCAGGTTAAGCTTGATCCTCGTGGTACGGAGTGGCCTTCTAAGTATTATGCAGGTGCTAACTTCTATGTAGAACGGGCTACAGAGGGGACAGTGGTGTTGAAGACTGTTGATAAGAAGGAAGAGACATCAGAAGAAGATACTGTAGCTGCAGCCGTCTCAGAGCCTGCTGAGGAGGGAGTTGTAGAGGGTGTTAGTCTAACTGATACATCTGGTATGGATGATGATGCTTTGTCCTCTGACGAGCTGCTAGACGGCCCTAACTGGAACAAGGCTAAGACGATGACTAAGCAGGGTATGGAAGATTACGCTGATAAGTTTAATATTCAGATTGACCCTACCAAGTCTAAGAGTGTGATGCTGGATGCGTTTAAAGCTGAATGGGCTGAGAAGGTAGAGGGGGTTGCTTGAAGAGAGTCTTTAGAGTGAGCACCAGTTAAGTTAATTGGATAGAAGAGCCGCTTAGGTGGCTCTTTTGTTTTTCGTTAAGGAGAAGTTTATTGGACGTAACTACTAAAGATATTCAAGGTTTTGAAGGACTGTACACAGTAGATTCAACAGGTCGTGTGTATAGCACACGTAAAAACCTCTATTTGAAAGGTAAAACGGGGAAGGACAGATACAAAGAATATTCTCTTTATAGGGATGGAGTAGTAACTTATAAGAGAGGACACAGATTAGTTTCAGAAGCTTTCATCCCAAACCCTGAAAATAAACCTGTAGTTAATCACAAGAACAACATACCTGATGATAACCGAGTAGAGAACTTGGAGTGGTGTAGTGTAGAACATAATACAAGACATGCATTGGCTGATTTCGTAAACACAAAAGGGAAGTGTCTAAGTAATCTAAATAGGGAAGACTTTGAAGAAATGATAAGGTTGTACTCTTCAGGTTATTCCTATTCAAAGTTAATCACCTACTTCCGTTTGACATGTACAGTGGACGATATTGGACAGGTGTTAGCTGGGAAGAAGCACAGAGAGGTTTCAGGCATAACAATAGACTTACGAGATAACAGGAACCACGACAGCTTCACCTTGTCTGATCAGGATGTGTGGAATATCCTAAGTGTTTATTATGTAGGTAAGTTTAAACAATCTACTATATGTAAAGCTTATAATCTTCTACCTGGTTTAGTGTCTAGGATTGTTAATGGTAAACGTAGGCAGGGTGTGTTCGAAAGGTTTCATAAGGAGGTGTTAGTTTGAGTGTAGTAGAGTTAAAAGCTCAACCAGGACCACAATCTCAATTTATGGAGATAAAAGATAACGTACCTTTAGTTTTTTATGGCGGAAGCGCTGGCGGAGGAAAAAGTTGGTCCTTACTGGTACATGCCTTGCAGTTTGTGGATTGTCCACGTTTTTACGGAGTATTTTTCCGTAAGACGGTGAAGCAATTAGAAAGGACATTGTGGAAAGAGGCTAAGAAAATATATGGACCTTTTCTAAGATACCAAAGCGGGACTAAGAAAGGTAAATTTATTGGTCCTGCAGCTATAAAGGAGAAAGATAAACTTATCATATTTCCTTCAGGAGCTATGATAGAATTTAGTTACTTAGATGCTGATACCACCACAGAAGAGAACTGGCAGGGAGCTGAATTAACCGCAGCCTACTTTGATGAGTTCACGCACTTTAGTGAGTTCTCTTTTAACTATGTAAGAACTAGAATGAGGAGTGACTCAAAATATGATTCTTTTATAAGGTGCTCTCTTAACCCACACCCTGTACACTTTGTCAGGAAATATGTAGATTTGTTTATAGATGAAAGTACAGGGATGGCTGATAAAGAACTGGCAGGTAAATCTGCTTATTTCATATTTGATCACGGAGAACTTAAAACATCTTTCGATAAAGAATCTTTGCTAGAGCAATATCCTAATAAAGATCCAAGGGAATACAGTTTCATACCTAGTAGTCTTGCGGATAACAAGAAGATGTTAGAGCATAACAAAGATTACGCATCTAATTTGGAAGCTAATGACCCAGCTAACGCGGCAATGCTTTTATCTGGTAACTGGAACTACCTTCCAGCGGCTAACGGTGTATGGGAAAGAAGTACTGTACAAGTAGCTGACAAAATCCCTATGGGTTGTAGTTATTACCGATCTTATGACAAGGCAGCATCTAAACCTGCTAAAGAAGGCGGAGACAGTAAACAGTTAGACCCTGACTACACATGTTCTTTGTTGTTTGCAAAGGATTCAGACGGATTTATCTACGTCGCTGGTAACTACCGAAGAGATCAAGAAGGCAAACAAATTGCAAGGTATAGGGAAAAGCCTGGACCAAGAGATAAGTTTATTGAGAAACAGGCTTTTTATGATGGAGAAGATGTACGTGTAATACTTCCTAAAGACCCTGGACAAGCAGGTATGTCTGAGTTTCAAGAGAGCGCAAAGAAGTTGCAACAATGTGGTTTCGTAGTAATACAAGACCCTTCCCCCTCTAACAAAAGTAAACAGTTAAGGTTTGAGCCTTTTGCAGCAGCCTGCTATACAGGGAATATCTATTGGGTTAAAAGCTCTTTTGATCCTGCTGTATGGGACTACATGATGTTAGAATTGGAAAACTTTAACCCTCTTAATAAGAATAATGGATTCCATGATGATTTAGTGGATTGCTGCTCTACAGGGTATGCTGTCTGTTCTCGTCATAAGGTAATTCCCTCCTTCACACTTCCAACTATAAACGCTCCAACCAGGTTCTCACAAAGTGGCTTATCAAAACGCTAATAAATAACCTAAACATTTTACTTATTATTGCGCTTATTCTTCTTTCCTCCTCCCCTGGCCTATTGACTTAGACTATATGTGTGGATATAATAGGGAAAGCTTAAAAACAGACAAGGAGCCGCTGATGACAGAAAAGGCTAATAAGCCTCGTCTACGATATAAACAGAATATAGAAACACCTTTAGGTGTTTCCCCTTCAAGTGTTTCCTCGCTAGAAAAAACCTCCTCAGAAACAACTCCAGTATCTAGATTAGGTAAAACTGAAATAGGTTATTCCGGCTTAATGCTTCGTAATAACCTAAACAAGCTCACCTACATCGAAGAAGAACAGACAGAGGATCTATCTTGGCCACATAGCTTAGATACATACTCAGCTATGTTAAAAGATGATGCTGTAGCTGTTGCTCTCCGTGCTAAGAAAACTCTCATCATTGGTAGCCTGCAGAATAGAAAGATCCTCCCAGGTGATCCAGAGGATGAACAGAGTGTTGAAGCAGCTCGCTGGGTAGATTGGAGTTTACGTAACCTCGAAGGGCAAACCTTCTTCAGTTTGCTACAAGATATTTGCACGTATAATGAATATGGTTTCTCAGCCTTTGAAAAGGTGTGGGGAACTGTAGACAGTGGTGAGTATGCAGGCAGAGTTAAGCTACGTAAGATAGCTGGCAGGTCACAGAAGAGTTTAGATGATTCAACTCCTGTATCATACAGTCAAGATGGAAGAACCTTCCTAGGGCTTAATCAGAGCCGTAGGAATCTTCCTAATTACTTAGCTATTCCCTCTAATAGTGATTACACCAATGTTATTGATATACCTGCTAACCGTCTGATGATGTTTAGCTACGAAGGTTATTATAATAATGTGTTGGGTAATTCACCTCTTAAGAGTGTTTATATAGCTTGGAAAGAAAAGAAGATTATTGAAGAGTATCAGGTAATAGGGATTAGTAAGGACTTGGGTAAACATATTATAAAACTTTTTAAGTTTTATCTTCTGCCCCTTTATATAGAAATATGTATCGAACAACACATTTAATTGCTGGAAACTCTTAACGTGTAATGACGAAGACAATCAGCAGCAAAGACTTATTAGGAAGCTCCTAATATTTAATGTTCAACGACTATCCCGAAAGGGAGTACACCATAAGCGATTGATGGTGGAAACAGTGTGAACCTTCCTCAAGATTGTTAATAATATTGTTAATAGGACTGAGAAGGTTATGATATAGTCTGATCTGCATAGAAATATGTAGCTGCACATAATGGTGCGGGATAGAGAGTAGCGTCTCTGTCTGAACATAATGGGTATCCCCTTAATACGTCTCCCTATTGAAACTCTTAATAAAGCTGCTAACGATCCAACTTCTCCAGAAGCTGCTACAGTAGAAAAGCTTATGCGTGATGTAGCTAATATGCACGCAGGAGAACAGAGTTATGTAATCCTCCCTTCTGATGTAGATGAGTCTACTAAAAACACCTTATTTGACCTTAAACTTATGGGTGTTGAGGGTGGTGGTAAACAGTTTGACTTAGCAGAAGCCATACGCAATCGTAAGCAAGCTATCCTAGATAACTTCGGAGCTGGCTTTATAGCCCTTGGTAATGATGGTTCAGGCAGCTTTGCATTGATGGATGGTAAAACTTCTGTCCACGAAGCATTTGTTAAGTACGACTTGAAGTTTATTACAGAGGTATTTGAGAATCAACTCTTTCCTCAACTGTTAGCTTTGAATGGTATTCGTCTTCCTCAAGAGAAGATGCCTCGTATGGTAGCCTCTCCTGTATCTGAAGAGAATGCTGACACAGTTAGTAAGGTGTTGCAACGTGCTATGTCGGTTAATTCACTTCCACAGACTGTAGAGCTTACTAATGAGAGCCTTGAGATGCTTGGGTTTAAATATCGTGTACCAGACGACACTTCGATAGAAGAACTTAGACAGATGCTTCCAAACAATGAGAGTGGTGCTGGAGAAGGGATGACAAGTCCTGGTGAAGGTACTAGCACATCTGTTGGAGGAGGAGACTCTTCAGTTAGTAATAATGAGAATGGAGGCAGCGAATAAACAATGACAACACAAATTCTAGTAAAAGCTGTAGACGAAGAACTAAAGCAATCTCTTGAAATAATCTACTTACCAGATACTCCAGATGCACATGGGCAATATGCTTCAGCAACTACACTTAGAAAAGCTTGTGCATCATTCAATGAAAACCTTGAAAAAGGTCATGTAGTTCCCAACTTATACCATGGTAAAGATGATGACGGAGAAGTTATTCAGTCCTCAGCATTCACTATTGAGAAGAGTTGGATTAACGAAGTTGAATGTGTTGTAGGTGAAACAGTAGTTCCTGAAGGTACATGGCTGTGTAAGCTGCAATGGAATAATGATCAGGATTGGGAGCTTCGAAAGAGTGGAGTATATGCAGGTGTTTCTTTCGGAGGGCGAGGTTGTGTAACTGAAACAGCTACAACATAAACGTAACCTTAACAATTAAAACCTAAAGGAGGCGTATGCCTAAAACTATTAAAACTGGTGGTGTGGATTTATCTCAACATGAGGAAATCACAGACATCACCTTTGCTGAGAAGGGAGCACACCTAGCTGTTGTACATGCCCTTCAGCAGCCAGCTAATGGTTGCCCTGAACCTCTTATGCTTAAAGCGGACACAACTGATCAGGAGCTTATTAAAGCTCTTGAGCAAGTGACTGTAACCTTGAGCATGGAAGAGTTCTTACGTAAGTTTATGAACATGTGGTATGACGATGCAGAACTTCTTACCAAGTTAATGGGAATGAAGACTGAGGAGGAATACCTAGATGAGATAGAAGCTAGTGGTGAGGTGATGCCTTGTTCCTACTCATTGAAAGCACGTATGGATAAGATTGAGATCCTTGAGAAAACCTTTGAAGCTGAAGGTGATGATATGTTCATGCCTTTGGATAAGATGTCTCAGGATGTACGTGAAGCGTCTGTACAGGCCCTTACAGAACTTACTAAAGCGTTGTCTGTAGGAGATAACCTCTCCCTGTTCAATGACTACGTAGAAAAGAGCAACGCTTCTTCTGAAGCAAGCAATGAAGAAGCCCTTATTAAAGAAGCTTCCCAACCTAAAACAGCTCCTATTAAAAAGGAAGCTTCAATTAAAGGAAATACAATGCCTACAAAAGCTAAAACAAATACTACCACTGAATCCGAGGTAGAGGTTACTAAAGCATCTGACATTAATATTGAAGAGTTACTGAAGAGTGATGCAGTAGCTACTCATATTCAGGATCTCGTTAAAGCAGCTACAGATAAGATTGAGAAAGCTGCACAGGCTGATCTGGAAAAGGCTACCACTCGTATTGCTGATCTGGAAAAAGAGAAGACTGAGCGACTGGAGAAAGCCTACACAGCAATGACCGATACATTCAGCTACTTGGATGATGAAACTAAGCCAGAAGTAGTTAAAGCTGTTATGGCTATTAAGTCTACTAACCCAGAAGCTTCCGTCACCCTGATTAGTGCTTTGGAGAAAGCCCAGGAGGCGCTGAAAGCTGCTGTAGAAACAGAGGTAGGTTTCAGTGGACACCAGCTGGAAAAGTCTGCTCACGCTGATCTGGATGCAATGATCGAAGCTAAATACGCAAAGGTCTAAGGAGTTAAGTAAAACACTTAACAGCTTAATTCTAACCCTTTTATAAAACAAATATAGGACTAAATAAACATGGCTAATACTTTCTCTCGCCGCGAGAGTTCCATCATCCAGAAACAGGTTACTGATACTCTTGAATTAGAAGTGGATGCAGTAACTGTTGCGGTAACAGCAGACACCCGTATCGGTACAGTTTTGTATAATAACGCTGGTATATGGACAACTGTTAATGCAGCTAACGTAGATAATGCAGCTGGTGTACTGGTTGATGATAACTTCCGATTCTTCGATGAAACTACTCCACCTACTGCTGGAAACCAAACTCTGAATGTTGCTGTTGGTTTAGTTGTTGTTAACGAGAATAACCTTCTGTATGCAGCTGACGTAAACACCACTGCGTTGGAAAACTCTGCTAAAGCTGCCTTGCGTACCCATAACATTAAAGCTGTCGCTGGAATCAACTAAGCCTCCTTCTTCTCACTAAATAACTGTTCTATTACAGGAGACTACAAAGTCTCCTTATAAAATTCATCAGGAGTATATTAATATATGACAATTCGTAAGGGTAGTTTCGAACTACAGAACTTCACAACCACTATCAATAAAGTCGAACGTAGCTGGACACGACTGAACGATATGAACATCTTTGAGCAGAAGATGAATGATACACGCAATATCACTATTGATGTTGTTAATGATACCACTCGCTATTTCGGCGACACTCGTCCAGGCGGTACACGTAATAAACTGGGTTATGAAAATGTTCGTGAAGTACCGTTTATCATCCCATTCTTCACCTTGGATAGCCGCTTGTCAGCCCGTGATATTCAGGATCTGCGAGCGTATGGTACACCTAACTCTGCAATGACCGTTAATATGGCTCGTATGAGGATCATGGAGCGCCTGCAGCGTGATCATGCAGCTCTGCGGGAGAAAGCAATGATGCAGGCCATCATCGGTACATCCTTTGCACCAAACAATACAATCCCAGTGAGCAACTACTACACAGCATTTGATGAGACTCAGGTTACTACAGATTTTGCATTCTCCAATGCGATGACGGATGTCCCTACCCGTGTAGAAACTATTCGTACCCAGATTCGTGATCAGAGTCGGAACAATGCTCAGAACTATGAAGTTGTTGTTCTGTGTAGTCCTACTTGGTTCACAGCGTTTGTTAACCACGCAACTGTTAAGGGTGCTTATGTAGAGTATCAGAGTAATACAGGCAGCATGATTAACCCTAACCGTGATCGTCCTGGTGGTAATGGTGTTGAACGTGACTTTGTATTCCAGAATATTAAGTTCCAGGAATTTGCTGCAACCTTTGGTACTGATCAGCTGATCCCTGCTGGTGAAGCATATGCCTTCCCTATGGGCATTGAGAATATGTTTGAAATCAACTATGGTCCGAGTGATCTGATTGATGGTGCTAACGAGATGGCTCAGGAGATGTACATGGTTGAAGTACGTGATCATCGTACTATTGAGTTTGAAAGTGAAACAGCTCTACTGGCAGTAAACACTCGCCCAGAGTTGGTTGTTAAGCTCACCATGTCTTAATAAGAATAAAAATAAAACATACACAGCAATGTGTATAAATCATTTAACAGCTTGGTTAATAGCAGGGTGTAAATGATTCCTCAGGGGAAACTACTATTAAGTGGTTTCCCCTTTTTTTTTTTTTCGTATTTGTAAGGAGGAAGCTAATAAATGGCTGATACATTACCAGACTTTATT
>Ga0193958_1000014_pt1 | contig 144906 bp, 135 predicted proteins | sample FB_1_MG_FD_140320 | JGI IMG/M metagenome (GOLD analysis project Ga0193958, IMG submission 140320) | Microbial mat bacterial communities from the Broadkill River, Lewes, Delaware, United States - FB_1_MG | ecosystem: Environmental > Aquatic > Freshwater > River > Microbial mats | place: USA... | reverse complement strand
ACTGTTGCAAAGTGATGGAAGACTGAAGCACTGGCCAATAAGGACATTAATGGATACCAAAACTCTGATTCCTACACGTAAACTGATCAAAGTTCAATAATATTTAAGTCCGATTGCCCTACCGCTTAACCAGCCCGCATAAGACATTTCAAAAAATTATGTTAGTATAAACGACAATCGCTTGGGCTGAGCGATACTAATAATAATATAAAACCTGATTCAGGGGACAATAATGAAAATAAGAAGCACTCTGTCGCTACTACTTGTGGCTGGCATCCTAGGTGGCTGTAGCCAAATTAGTCAATCTGTAAAAAGTGTTACGAAACTGGGCGGCCAAGGAAGTGATTCCTACAGCGAAGATCAGGCTAACTTAGTGGTACCACCTTCACTGGCATTACCTGCTGACGTAAGCTCGGCGACAACGCAACGCCAAGCACCTCAAAGTACACAAAATTCACTAAGCTCTAACAAGAATTACTACGTTGTTGTGGGTACCTACCCTGATTCTGAGCAAGCAATGGATACCTTTGTTCGCTTGTCTTCAATTGGCCTGCCAAATGCGACAATGGAATCCCGTACCACTAAGAGCGGAAAAACACTCCACATGGTTCGCCTTGGCCCATTCAAGCGCCAAGAGCAAATCGACAAAGTTAAAGATAGCCTGCTGAGTGATGGCCTCTCACAATTCAAGGTTGTTGAAAGTTAATTTGACAGCAAAGCAACCGGTGAGCATTATCCGCACAGTTAACAGGCGATTTTCTCACCGGTAGCATCCTCGAATAAACTCTGGAAATAGCATAAAAGAGGCTGTAAGGTCTGCCTTCACAGTCTATAATGTCGGCTAGCGCGAAAAAATATAGCAGGAGCTACCTTAACCAGTTGTCGAGGCTTTAAACAAGTATGTTTGTAAGAACCATCACCCTTTTCGTATGTCTGTGGCTAAGTCTGCTCACCCCCTCCTTCGCTGATAGTAGCGTCCCACAACTTCCAAAATTAGACGCAGCTCAATATTTGCTGGTCGACTTTTTGAGTGGCACCGAACTTGCCGCCAAAGATCCGGATAAACGTATTGAGCCCGCCAGCATCACAAAACTGATGACGGCCTATCTGCTGTATCAAGAATTAGACAAAGGCAATATCAAGCTTGAAGACCGTGTGCTGGTAAGTGAGAAAGCCTGGCAGATGGAAGGCTCACGCATGTTTCTTGAGATCGGCAAGAAAGTCCCACTAGAGCGCATGATCAGCGGCTTAATTATCCAATCAGGAAATGATGCAGCTGTGGCACTAGCTGAACATAGTTCAGGCTCAGAGGAAGAGTTTGTTCGCAAAATGAATGCCGAAGCAGCCCGCTTGGGACTAACGAACACTCATTTTATGAATGTGACTGGCTGGCCTGATCCGAATCACTACATGAGCGCCCGCGACATCGCCAAGCTCACGCGTACAGTGATCAAAGAATATCCCGAGCATTACAAACTCTATAGCGAAAAAGAATACAGCTACAACGGAATCAAACAGTACAACCGCAACAAATTACTGTGGCACGACAAAACCGTTGATGGCGTAAAAACAGGTCATACAGAAAGTGCTGGTTACTGCCTACTTTCTTCAGCACAGCGCGGCTCAATGCGTTTGATCGCAGTCGTTTTAGGCGCTGAGAGTGACAAAGCCCGCACCAATTACAGCCAGCAATTACTGGAATATGGCTTCCGTTTTTACGAAACTCACAAACTTTATGATGCTAACTCAGTACTGGCTGAAGCACGCGTTTGGAAAGGTGAGAAATCCACCGTCCCCACTGGCATCATGGAAGACTTCTACGTCACCATCCCAAAAGGTCATTACTCACAGCTTAAGGGCTTGATGGAAATTAACAAATCTATCGACGCACCAGTTAAGCGTGGCGACCTGATCGGTATGGCTGTCATCAAAGATGTAGACCGTATTGTGCTGCAAAAACCACTTGTTGCAATGGACAGTGTTGATACTGGCGGTACTTGGACCAATATTACTGACAGTATCAAAAAGTTATTTGTGGAGTAATATATGAGTGAACAAGAAGACACGCTAATCGAGTTTCCCTGCGACTTTACGATTAAAGCCATGGGAAAAACGGGTCCGGAACTGCATGAGACCATTATCACCATCGGTCATCGTCATGATCCGAAGTTTGATGTGGACCGCATTACCACGCGTGCCAGTAAAAATGGCAACTACACCAGCATGACCATCAGCGTCTATGCTCAAAATAAGCCGCACCTCGATGCGATCTATCTTGACCTGACCGCTAGCGAACATATTCTGTGGGCGCTATAAGCAACGACGTGATTGTTCGCCAACTGGGTTTGCGTGATTATGAAACCACTTGGCGGGAGATGCAGAGCTTCACCAGAGCTCGCGATGCAGACTCCCCTGATGAGCTTTGGGTTGTACAGCATCCGCCTGTATTTACCCTTGGCACTAACGGCAAAGCTGAGCACATCCTCAATGCGGGCGATATTCCTGTTGTGAAAATTGATCGCGGTGGCCAAGTGACGTATCACGGCCCCGGACAATTAGTCATTTATCTACTACTTAATCTGCACCGCCGTAAACTAGGCATCCGCAAGCTAGTGACTGTTCTGGAAGAGTCCATTGTGGCACTGCTGAAAACCTACGGCGTGGATGCTTATGCCGACCCGGATGCACCGGGCGTGTATGTGAATAAACGCAAGATTGCTGCCCTTGGTTTACGAGTATCCAGAGGCTATACCACGCATGGCTTAAGCCTCAATGTGAATATGGATCTGGAACCATTTACTCGAATTAACCCTTGCGGCTATGCGGGACTGGAGATTATTCAGTGCCAGGATCTGGGCATCAATAGCTCCATTGAGACCCTGGCTAATGAATTAATTAGCCATCTGAACCAACAGCTACCGACTCAGATGACGACACTGCCTCCGGCTTAAGTTGCTCGTCTAGTACATCCTTTAAGACTGTCATCACATGCTCTAATACTTGCGGTTGAGCATCGGCAGTCGGATGCAAACCATCGCTTTGCATTAAGTCATAATCCAATGCGATCGGCTCCAGCAGAAACGGTAGCATCGGTAACTCATACTCTTTAGCAACATCAACAAATACTTGTTCGAACTTTTGAGTGTAGGTAAAGCCGTAGTTCAATGGAATTCGAATACCCAGCAACACCACATCAACATCCGCTTTCTGAGCCAACTCTACCATCGCCTTTAGATTCTCTTCGATGACTTCGGTTTTAATACCACGTAAACCATCATTGGCACCCAGCTCCAGCAATATCAGATCAGGTTGAAATTTCTCCAAAGCATCCGGTAATCTTGTTAAGCCACCCTGGGTCGTTTCGCCGCTGATACTTCCATTAACCACAGACAAAGTGTCTTTATTTTCATCCTGTAGCAGGCTCACCCAACCTTTATCAACTGGTATGCCATAGGCTGCACTTAGGCTATCGCCCCATACCAGAACGGTTAACTTACTACTGTCAGGTTGCGGCTCTGATTTCGCGAAAACCTCACCAGAATTTAATATAAGCCCAACTGCAACGACCAAAGTGAACGCGTATACTAAACGGATTAATTTCATAAAAAGTCCTAATACAATGCCAAAAGAAGCGATTAATTACGCCATTGAGACAACGCAACTAAGCAAAAAGATCCAACTAAAAACAGGAGAGTCACTCCCGATACTGCATGATATCACGCTGCAGATTCCACAAGGCAGCTCGGTGGCGATCACCGGAGCCTCTGGATCAGGAAAAACAACATTACTCGGCCTCTTAGCGGGACTTGATGCGCCAACTGGCGGAGATATCAAACTACTTGGCAAGTCCATGTCAGACCTTAGTGAAGATCAACGCGCTGCATTACGATTAGGACAGGTGGGATTTGTATTCCAATCTTTTCACCTAATGAACAACTTAACGGCGCTGGAAAACATCATGTTACCGCTAGAACTTGAGCAGGTTTCAGGTGATATCAGACAGCAAGCATTAGATGCACTAGAGCAAGTTGGTCTGAGTCAGCGCGCCAGCCACTTACCCACTCAATTGTCCGGTGGTGAGCAACAACGTATTGCTCTGGCTCGTGCCTTTGTTAACAAGCCAAAAGTGTTATTTGCAGATGAGCCAACCGGTAATCTGGATCAAGCAACGGGTCAGGATATCGAGCAGCTACTATTTAAAATGCAGCAAGATAATCAAAGCACCATGATCTTAGTGACGCATGATGACTCGCTAGCCGCGAAATGCCAAATTCACTACCGTTTGCAAAACGGCGAAGTGGTGACCTCAGAATGAATATACTCAAACACTGGCGTCAGGCATGGCGCATTGCAGAGATGCGTCTATTATTTTTAGCGTTACTGGTCTCAGTGACCGCTGTTACCTCGGTTAACTTTTTTACCGATCGCACCGACCGTGCAATGACTGCGCAGGCAACCAAGTTACTTGGCGCTGACATTATCGTACGCTCCTCTCGCCCACTGGATGAAAATTACCTGCAGCACGCTAAAGATATGGGGCTAAAAGCGGCTGAGATGGTGAGCTTTAGTAGCATGGTGTCGGTAGAGGACCGCCTTCAATTAGCACAGATCAAAGCGGTCACTGACAATTATCCACTGCGTGGCGAAGTACAAATCAGTAACAGCCTTGAGCAACCGGGTGCGGTAGAGACATTAGATGCGCTCAAACCGAATCAGGTCTGGGGCGTTGCACAGTTATTTACAGCACTTGAAGTTCAGCCCGGCACTGAAGTCCGTATCGGTCGTAGCTTATTTAGCTTATCCAAAATTATTACTAGTACGCCAGACCAAGGCGCTAATGTCTTTCAGTTTTCACCACAGGTATTAATGCCTTTGGAAGATCTGAGTGCAACTGGCTTATTAACTCCCGGAAGTCGTGCCCGCTTTAGCTACTTATTTGCCGGCAGTGATGCCCAAGTTGATGAATTGCAAAGTTGGCTGAAAGCTCAGCTTAAAACAGGCGAACGCATAGAAACACTGGATGATGGTCTGCCTTCTGTGCAAACCGCATTACAACGCGGCCAACGCTTTTTAAATATGGCAGCCCTGCTCAGCGTTATTCTCGCGGGCGCCGCCATTGCGCTAACCAGCTACAGCTTTAGCAAGCATGAAACTCACACCGTAGCTGTACTCAAAACAATGGGCGCCTCAAGACGTCGTATCTTGCAGCGCTACTTGAGCCAGCTACTACTGACCTCAACCACTGCAGCACTACTCGGTGCGCTACTCGGCTTCGTCATTCAATTCCTAATTGCTTTTATGCTGAAGGACTTGATCGGCCAGACCTTGCCAGCCCCTAGCATACTGCCAGCAATCACCGGCTTACTAACAGCTTGGCTGATGGTATTAAGCTTCTCATCCCCACAACTCGTGCAGCTGGTTAATACCGCGCCAGTACAGATTTTCCAGAACCAATCTCAAGGAAGCACTGCCAGCTGGAAATTTTTAGTGGGCACTATTCTTGCCGGTATTTTCGCTTTGATGTGGATGCAAACCAATGACCTGAAGCTCAGCGCTTATGTGTTTGCCGGTACGATTGCCGCTGTTGTAGTTTTCTGGCTAGTCGCCAGAGTACTGCTTAAGTCGATGGCACACATCAAAATCAAAGGAAAATCAGTCCTCAGCACACTGTCTGGTGCTGGCCAGCGTTTGCAATTATTGATTGTGGTGTTTGGAATTGGACTATTCAGCCTGTTGTTACTAACTGCTTTACGCGGTGACTTATTAGACCGCTGGCAGAACAGTATTCCGGCCGATGCGCCCAATAACTTCCTAATCAATATCCAACCAGGCGAAGTGACTAGCCTCAAGCAATATCTTGCACAGAAGCAAATCGATCCAAACTTGTACCCCTTAATTCGTGGCAGACTCGTTGAGATCAAAGGCGAACCGGTTGTTATTGATGATGTTGAGTCTGAAAGAGATCGCCGCCTGCTGCAACGCGAATTCAATTTATCTTCAGTAACTGAGTTACCCGAAGCCAATATCATGCTTGAAGGCGACTGGTTTACTAAAGATCAAACCACTGGATTCTCAGTAGAAGAAGGCATTATGGAGCGCTTTAAGCTCGCTCTGGGAGATACCTTAACCTTTGATATTGCCGGTCAAAAAGTCACTCAGAAGATTGAAAGTGTACGGCGTGTTAATTGGGATAATCTCACACCCAACTTCTTTGTACTGGCGGCGCCCGGTTCGATGGGGAGCCTACCCCAGACTTTTATCACCAGTATTTATGTGCCAGAGAGTGATAAAACACTGGTCCCCAATCTCATCAAGCAGCACCCGAGCATTAGTGCAATCGACATCAGCGCCATTATGGGGCAGATCAAAGACCTGATCGGCAAAGCATCTTTTGCGGTACAGGCCATTTTTGCCTTCACCTTGATTGCTGGAATCATTGTGTTATTTGCAGCACTGCAATCTCAAAAAGCCGAACGCCGTAAAGAACTGGCAATCTTAAAGACCATTGGAGCTAGCCGACGCCAGCTAAAGAAAACGATTCTATTAGAGTTTACTTTGGTGGGAGCCATTGCAGGCTTCTTGGCTGGAGCATTTGCAATTATTGCGAGTAATGTCGCCGCCTATGCCCTATTCGACCTTGAGCCGTCAATTAATATGACGCTCATTATCATCGGCATGGTGAGTGGTGGCTTATTAGTGGGAATTGCAGGCTATCTAAACTTAAGACCGTTGCTCAATGTCGCACCAGCCTTACTCTTTCAGGAACACGCTAGCTAATCAGGAGTAATTTGCCGCTTCTTCTAACAACCAAGAAACAAACGCCTCAACGGATTCATTTACAGTATCCGTTTTGGGGCGTATGACATAGTAAGAATGATCAAGCGGCATTTTCAAATCAAACGGAATACATAAGCGACCGGCATCAATATCATATTGAGCCAGCGGCTCCATGCTAAGACCAATACCCTGCTTGTCGATCGCTCCACCTAATACCAGCGAAACGTGGTTGAAGTGTAGACCGCGTTTCGCATCAATTCCTTCAACCCCTGCCAACTCAAGCCAGCGCTCCCAAGATGGACGGCCAGTATAGCCAGTGTCATCATGCAGCAACGTATAGTGGCGTAAGTCGTCCGGTGTTTTCAGCGGATGCTCACCTTCGGTCAACAGATCCGGATTACACAAAGGCACTGCGGCCACATCAAATAACTTATCTACCTGATAACCAGGCGCAATCCCATCACCAAAACGAATAATTAAGTCGATTTCAGCACTTCGAAACCAATCGTCCATATTATCAGAAGTGCTGCGATTGCTAATTAAAGTGTCATCACCGGTAATTTGCATATCAATTTCCGGGTGAGCGCCCGAAAACTTATGCAACTTGGGGACCAACCATTTAGCCGCAAAGGATGGCGCCATGCAGACATTCACACTGGCATGTGCCGTATGACGACGCATGAGGTTCACCGCTTCTGCAAGATTGGTAAAGCCTTCACGTAATTTAGGTAAGGCTACTTCAGCCGCCTCGGTTAGCTCAATGGAACGGTTTTTACGTTCAAACAGAGGGAAGCCAAGATATTCTTCAAGCGCCTTGATTTGATGACTGACCGCTGCTTTGGTCACAAATAGTTCATCAGCCGCTTTGCTGAAACTAAGGTTACGTGCCGCTGACTCGAGGACTCGCAAAGAATTTAAGGGAGGGAGTTGTGGCATAGTATAGTCAGTGCTGATCCGGCGATAAATTATAATAAGATGATGTTACTGCGTCTTCCGCATGTAGCATAAGAAAAAAAAGGGTTTTAAACAATAGTCTATTGGCTTTTACAATGCTTATTTGTTGCTAGTACGCATCACTCTCTCCCGAGAAGAAGGCAAACTGACAATCACCACACCGATAATAATAATGAGAATGCCAATATTTTTTTGAAGATTGGTGGTCTCATTAAATTGAGGCAAGCACACAGCACCCACGTAAACCAAGACATAGGCGATACTGAATAAGGGATAAGCCTTACTCAGCTTAAGAAACGACAACACATAAACCCACATGAGCATCGAAACAAAATAACTAAGAATGCCGAGGGAGAACCATAATAGCGCGGTTTGGTTACCACTGGTTAGAGAATACTCTGTCAACTGCTGCCAAAGCTCACTCCAACCGCTTAGATACTGGGTACTGAGTTTCATAAACAGCTGACCAACAGCCGTTAATAAGATGGCGACACCTAGGATTATCCACGATCTCGGCTTAATTTTGCCATCTTCTGAGACACTCATATCGCGCCCCGAAGCAAAACACCAATCCCAACTAGAATGACAAACACACCAAGCCAGCGTTGCAACGGTATTTTCTCTTTAAAGAGATACCGGGCACCTAATAGAATAAGTACGTAATTAATGCTAAGTAGAGGATATGCCAGACTGAGTTCAACCTTAGTGAGCACAATCATCCAGAACAGCAGACCTAATCCAAGAAATGCGGTGCTGCCGACAAATTCAATACTTAATAATCGCCTGAAAATACTACTGCTTTTTATATTTGCATATTTCAGTGATGCTTGTTTCTGTAATAGCTGCCCACCACTGGTGAATGCCACTGAACAGAGTAAAGCCAAGAAAACCTCACGCGTAAAAATCACTTTCGCTCCCTCGCGGTATAGATATGAACTTCTTCGCTCGCCTCTGAGTTCACACGTCTAATATATAGCATACAGGCGAGAGTTGCTAGATTCAAAAAACCAATACAATCAATAGGTTAAAGTACTACACGAGGGTCGAAACTGATTAAAAGGAAAACATAATCACTTCAAAATTACGCATTGCGGTGCTAAAAAACATGCTGACTTTAATTGACCTTGGAAACTCAGTATCTTTACGTTCAGACATCCTGTCCAGATCCTACTAGTACATTTTTAACACATTTCAAGTGAATCGCGGCTTTACAACATTATTTTTATTGATTTTAAGCCGCTAAACTCTAATTACATTTCAACATCACGCTTAAACGCTTGTCCATCACTACCGAACAAATAAGCACTCTTAGCATCGGCATAGACTGCAACCGACTCACCAGAGCGTGTTCTATCGTTACCTGGGCGTTCAACCACGAAGTTATCGTTTTGACCGTATTCACCATATAAGTAGCTGGTGCCGCCCAAATGTTCAGATAAAATGACTTTAAGTTCAAAGTTAAAGTCTCCTTCGCTAGCTGATAAGTCCTCAGGGCGTAAGCCAAGCGTCAGCGGATCCCCTGCTTTAGCGCCGCTAGTATCGAAATTCAGACTAATAACTTGGCCATCCGGCAGCTTGACGCCAGACGTTTCTGTACCAGGTGCCTCTAAGGTCACTGGAATGAAATTCATACGTGGCGAGCCAATAAAACCCGCGACAAACAGGTTGTCAGGATGCGTATAAAGCTCCAGCGGAGAGCCGTGTTGTTCTACATAACCGTCTTTCAGTACCACAATTCGGTCGGCCATAGTCATGGCTTCAACCTGATCATGGGTCACATAGATCATTGTGTTACCCAACTTTTGATGCAACTTACCGATCTCCAGGCGCATTTCAACCCGCAACTCAGCATCCAAATTGGATAATGGCTCATCAAATAAGAACACATCTGGATTACGAACAATGGCACGACCAATCGCCACACGCTGGCGCTGACCACCGGATAACTCTTTAGGTTTGCGCTGCATCAGCTTATCAAGTTGCAAAATACCGGCAGCATGATCGGCTTTTTCTTTGATAATTTTCTTATCAACGCCGTTCATTTTCAAACCAAAGCCAAGGTTTTGCTCAACCGTCATGTGCGGATACAGTGCATAGGATTGAAATACCATCGCAATACCACGCTTGGCCGCATCAACTTCGGTGACGTCTTGGCCACCGATTTCAATCTTACCCGTTGTGACATCCTCAAGGCCTGCAATTAAGCGCAATAGCGTCGATTTACCACAGCCAGATGGGCCAACAAATACGGTGAACTCACCGGATTGAATCTGCAGATCCACACCATGAATAATCTCAACATCGCCAAATGCTTTGACCAGCTTCGTTAACGTTACGTCAGCCATCTATTAAACCTCTACACTCATTATTGTCTCCGGCTGCAGGCGTTGGGCAATAGTCGCTGCTGACTTTGTTACCCGTCTCCCCCAATCCTCGAAATCACTATCAGTTACCCGAAACGTCGGGCCTGTCACACTAATTGCTGCTACGGGCATGCCCGAGTTATTAACAATCGCAGCGGCCACACAACGAATACCATGCTGGTGCTCTTCGGTATCAAAGGCATACCCACGCTTTATAATCTCCCGCAGCTGTCGCTGAAGCACAACCGGCGAAGTAATGGTTTGTTGTGTGTATCGCTTAAACTCTATGCGATCAATCAACTCAGCCTGCTGCTGTTCTGGCATGTGGGCCAACATGGCTTTACCCACACCACTACAATAAATCGGGGACTTGTCACCCACGCTCACGGTGTAGCGCACACTTTGGTTGGACTCAACCTGAGAGACATACACCGCATTTAAATCCACCAATACCGCCAACTGAACCGACTCATTGGTTAACTCAGCTAGCTCTGTCATGAGTGGTTGAGCAATTTCCCGAACATCCGACTGCTTCCAGGCTGTATTAGCCATTTCCAGCAATCGGTATCCTATACGATAGGTCTGGTTACCCTCATCAAAGCGCACCATTCCCTCAAGCTGTAGACTCGCCAGCAGCCGGTGTAGGGTTGCTTTGGGCAAATCCAGTGTTGTTTGTAAGTCTGCGAATCGCATCGGCGTCCGCGAATCAGCGATGGCAGACATCACAGTAAGTCCACGGGTCAAACCACTGTTCTCTACTTTTACTCCGCTCACCTTCGCCATATCATCTCTTCAACTCTACAGATTTAGTAACATATGGAACATTGTTCCACTATCTTCAAAAAAACACAACACCCCAATTCAAACAATAAAAATAAGATGTTTTGAATGATTGACAGTCGTCGAGAAACATCAATATACTTGTTTTTGGAACGATGTTCCGATTTTTTAGTTTGCTAACTTTCTAAGGATTTCAGATGAGTCAGTCACTGAATAAACGATCCGTTAACATGACACCCTGGCTATTTTTGCTGCCAGCCTTTGTTATGTTTGCGCTATACGTGCTCTACCCAATCATTCAAAGTATTTCACTCAGTTTTTACGAATGGGACGGGCTTGGCGAGAAAACCTGGGTGGGAATGGCAAACTACACGGAGCTATTCGACGATGATAATTTCTGGACCTCCCTGAAAAATAACATCCTCTGGCTGGTCTTCTTTATGTTGGCCCCGGTAATTGGATTAGCCATCGCGCTGTTTTTGAATCAGGAAGTGGCCGGCATCCGCCTCGCTAAATCCCTATTCTTCTTCCCATTCGTTATCTCGCAAGTGGTTGTCGGCCTAGTGTTTGCCTGGTTCTACGACCCCAGTTTTGGCTTGATGGGACAGGTAATGACCTTCTTTGGTTTGGAGCCAATGTCGGTACTGGCCAATGAAAACACAGTAACTTACGCGATTATCGCGGCTGGCTTATGGCCACAAATCGCCTACTGTATGATCCTGTATCTAACCGGTCTTAACGGCCTAAACCCCGAGCAAATCGAAGCAGCGCGCCTTGATAATGCCAGCGGATTCAAAATGTTATGGTATGTCATCCTCCCGCAACTTCGCCCTGCTACCTTTATCGCAATCGTGGTAACAGTGATTGGTGCGCTGCGAAGCTTTGACTTGATTGCCATAATGACCGACGGCGGCCCTTACGGCAGCAGCTCGGTACTGGCGTACTTTATGTACGAGCAAAGTATCAATAACTTCAGAATGGGCTACGGCGCGGCGATTGCCACCGTACTGTTTATGATCATGAATATTTACATCGCCTTCTTCTTGTGGCGCATGTTACGTGCGGAGGAACGTTAAAATGTTTCCAACTCCTTTAAAACATCGCTCTCAAGCCGCTAATATCAGTTATCGTATTGCCGTTCCGGTGGTGCTGCTCATCTGGTTATTGCCATTAATCGCAGTTGCGCTGACCTCAGTCCGCTCCATTGCAGACATCAATCAGGGGAACTACTGGGGTATTCCCAGCGAATGGAACATGATTGAAAACTACAGTGAAGTGTTTCAGGCAACACCAATGTGGCAATACCTGTTAAACACGCTGAAAATCACCGTTCCTACCGTCATTGGCAGTATTGCGCTGGCCACCATGGCAGGCTTTGCACTGGCTAAGTACAAGTTTCGCGGCAACACCTTTTTGTTTGCGATCTTCATTGCCGGTAACTTTGTGCCATTTCAGATCCTAATGATTCCGGTACGCGACCTGACCATTGGCCTTAACCTGTATGACACGACCATTGGACTCGTCTTATTCCATGTCGCCTTCCAAACCGGCTTCTGTACCTTGTTTATGCGTAACTTTATAGCGCAACTGCCGAATGAGTTAATGGAATCTGCACGCTCTGAAGGCGTTAAAGATTGGCAGATATTCATTCATATCATTCTGCCACTAGTACGCCCTGCGTTGGCGGCATTAGCAGTACTGATCTTTACCTTTGTTTGGAATGATTTCTTTTGGGCCTTGATTCTGGTGCAAAGCGATGAAGTTCGTCCGATTACAGCAGGCTTGAATGCCTTACGTGGTCAGTGGCTGGCCTCCTGGCACTTGATTAGTGCAGGCTCGGTAATTGCCGCGTTGCCGCCCGTAATGCTGTTCTTTATGATGCAAAAGCATTTCGTTGCGGGCCTAACTCTGGGAGCGAACAAAGGGTGAGTAACAATCTTTACCGGCTGGATAGCGCGGCAAGCACGTTGCTATTACTCAGCATTGACAACGCGATTCCAGCCGTTATTTATTATGGGGCGCGTCTGGCCAGTGAACTGGACGCGGAGACCGCACTGCAATTAACAGCTGATGCAATTCCGAACGCCAAACTGGATAACCGCACTCAGCTGGCTTTATTGCCTGAAAATAGTCGTGGCCATTTTGGTGAAGCAGGCTTGCAAGGCCATCGCGCCGGCGCACAGTTTGCGCATCGCTTTAATGTCACTGATGTTAAGCAAACCGAGCAGGCAATTACTTTTATCGCTGAAGATGATGCCGCTGGCCTGACTTTACAAATCGCTATCACTTGCGATGCACAGAGTAATGTCTTTAGCTGGCAGAATACGCTAACTAACACCGCAGATAGCGATTACACATTAGATTGGCTGAGCTGCCCGACGCTGCCATTGGCATTAGCCATGGAGCAAATGATTACGCTGCACGGGCGCTGGGGTAAAGAGTTCCAAGCTCAAAACACCACTCTGCAAGCGGGACGTTTTCAGATTGATAATCGCCGTGGCCGCACCAGCCATGAACATTTTCCCGGATTGTTACTCGGTGAGACACACACTAGTGAACTCGTCGGCGAAGCCTTTGGCGCACACCTTGGCTGGAGCGGCAATTATCGCTTATTGATTGATAGCCTCAGTGAACACGAGCGCTATTTGCAATGTGGCGAGCTATTGCTACCAGGCGAGATTGTGCTGAAATCCGGCGAAAGCTATGAAACCCCAGTACTTTACAGCACTCGCAGCAACGGTTTTTCTGGCGTATCGCAGCAATTCCATCGCTTTGCCCGCAGCAATATTTTGCCCGAATGGACGCGCAGCGAGCGCCCAGTTCATGCCAATAGCTGGGAAGCCTTATACTTCGACCATGCCATCGACAAACTGATTGCCTTGGTTGATGCGGCCCATGCCACCGGAGCCGAGCGCTTTGTACTGGATGACGGCTGGTTTATGGGCCGCCGCCACGATAAAGCAGGCTTGGGCGATTGGCAGATTGATCCGGCAATTTACCCCGAAGGCTTAAAACCGCTAGTTGATCATGTACGCTCCAAAGGCATGCAGTTTGGTTTGTGGTTTGAGCCAGAAATGGTGAATCCGGATAGCGCTTTATTCCGCGCGCATCCTGAGTGGGCATTGCAACATGCCCCCTACCCATTAGTGCCTGCTCGTAATCAGGAAGTGCTCGACCTGAGTCAACCAGAATTATTTGATTACCTATTTGATGCCATCTCGTCTTTAGTCAGCGAGTATCAAATTGATTACATCAAATGGGATATGAACCGCGACACGCTCAATGCAGGCTCTGAACTCAAGGGCTCGCAACACCAGCAAATCCTCGCGGTTTACCGTTTGATGGACAAGCTGAATAAAGCCCACCCAACACTGGAAATTGAAACCTGTGCCTCTGGCGGTGCTCGCGTTGATTTTGGCGTACTTCGCCACACTGGCCGCGTATGGACTTCCGATAATATCGACCCGATTGAGCGCATCAGCATTCAAAATGGCTTCAGCTTATTCTTCCCTCCGGAAATTATGGGGGCACACATTGGCTCGGCCATTGCTCATTTAACTGGACGGCAGACTGAGCTGGATACCCGCGCCATTGTGGCTTTACAAGGTCAGACGGGCTATGAGTTTGATAGCCGTTTACTAAGTGATGCCGACCGCGCAACCGTTCAGCACTACACTAAGATTTACAAAGACAACCGCAACTGGTTAGCCGAAGCAAAGCTCTGGCGCTTACCGACGATACAAGGCTGCATCCACGCACAGGGCTTAGTCTCTGAGGATCAGTCACAATCGTTGTGGAGCGCAGTAAGCGATGGTAGCCACTTGCACGCAACGGCTGGCAAATTCAAGTTTCACGGTTTAGACCCGCAAGCAACTTATACAGTGACTTGCCTGAATGCTAACCTGCCTTATCTGGCGCATTTTGCAAAAGCATTGCCAGCATGGATGGAGCAGCCGTCGATAACCCTGAGCGGTGAGCTGCTAATGCAAATGGGCTTAGTACTGCCTTATATGCCGCCACAAACCGCCTTATTACTACATTGCACTTCTATTTGATCACTGGGCTATGAGCATGAATACACTCTACCAACCTTTTATTGAGCGCTTTGAAGAAAGCTCCAATCCGGTTCGCACTTTCTATGCCCCTGGCCGGGTAAACTTAATTGGCGACCATACTGATTACTGTGGCGGCTTGGTATTCCCTTGCGCTATTGATCGCGGCACGACCGTCATGATCAGAAAGCGCGATGACGATACCGTCAAACTGGCCTCTACCAATTTTGAATTAATGGCTTCTTTATCACCGGCTGAGCTTAACCAAAAGTATGGTGATAACTGGATTAACTACGTACTTGGTGTGATTGATCAATTCCGCAAGCGTGGCATTGAAACTACCGGTTTTGAATGCTTGTACAGCGGCAATATTCCTAATGGCGGCGGACTTTCCTCCTCAGCCTCATTGGAAGTGGTTACCGCGTTTGCTCTAAATAGCCTGTTCGGTGCGGGTTTTGATGATATCGAATTGGTCCGCATTGCACTGGCCGCTGAGAATGAATTTGTCGGCGTTAACTGCGGCATTATGGATCAGTATGCGGTGGCGATGGCACAGAAAGATCATGCCATGATGCTGGACTGCAATACGCTTGAGTGTGAGCAAACGCCGCTAAAATTAGATGGCTATCAAATTGTTATCGTGAACTCCAATCAGCGTCGTGATCTGGTGGATTCCAAATACAATGAACGTTTTCAGGAATGCCAGACTGCCACTCGCGATCTCAGTAAGCACTTGAACATCAAGCAGCTGGCGGAAGTAACGCCTGCACAAATGAAAGATAGCCTCGAGTACTTCAGCAGTATTGACGTGGCAAAGCGCGCCAAGCATGTCATCACCGAGCACAATCGGGTACGTGAAGCCGTTATTGCTTTGAATGCTGATGATCTGGAGACCTTTGGCAAGCTGATGAATGAATCACACAAATCAATGAGTGAAGATTTTGAAGCTTCTACCGATATCATTGACCAATTAGTGACGATTTCATTGGATACACCGGGCGTTATCGGCGCACGCATGACCGGTGGCGGCTTTGGTGGCTGTACGGTCAATTTGGTGGCTGAAGATCAGGTTGAGCACTTCATCGAATCAGTGGGCAAGCGCTACCGTGAAGCTTGCGGCTTAAAAGCAGATTTCTACCCGACGCAAAGTGACAACGGCATGCGGGAAATTACCGAATGAGCAACGTGACTGATAATCAAGGAAACTGGGAGCGCCGCTGGCATCCCCTGCTCTCGCAATGGGTAATCATTGCCGCGACCACGGGTAACCGCCCTTGGCAAGGTGCGGTATTCAGCGATAAAGCCGAGCAACCACCAGAGCACGACCCCAGTTGCTATCTTTGCCCAAGTAACACGCGCGCCAATGGTGAAGTGAATCCTGCCTATCAAGGCCCATGGGCTTTCGATAATGACTATGCGTCGTTCTCGCCTAATGCACCGGTGTTTGATGAAGCGGATGCGGCAGACCCATTGCAACGCCGCGCCTCAAACCGTGGTCGTTGTCGTGTGCTGTGCTGGACTGAGCGCCATGACCGTACCTTAGCGACCATAAGTACCCAGACCATGCGGGCTGTCGGTCAGCTGTGGCAAACCGAATACAACACACTCTCTAAAGACCCCGCGATTCGGCAGGTACTGATCTTTGAAAACAAAGGTCAGGAAATTGGCGTGTCCAATCCGCATCCGCATGGACAGATTTATGCGACTGGCTTTGTTGGCGATACCTTTAGCCGTGCGCGCCAAGCGCAGGCGGACTGGGCTCGTGAACATGGCAGCACTCTGCTATTGGATTTGCTAAGTCGCGATACTTATAAAGCGTCATTGCGTATTTCCGAGACCGAGCATTTCGTTGCAATCATTCCTTACTTTGCCCGTTTTGCTTATGAGTGCTGGCTACTACCCAAGCGCCGTGCCGCACACATTGGCCAGTTGAATAATGTCGAGCGTGATGATTTAGCCCTGCTCTATCAAAAGATGGCAAAGACTTATAACGAGTTATTCCAGCGCGAAAGCCCCAATATCAGCCTGATGTATAACGCGCCTTGCGACGATCATCAGGACAATGAGCACTGGCAGTTCCACATGATTATGCAGCCGCCATTGCGCGAACCAGATAAGCTGAAATACCTTGCGGGTTACGAGTCCGGAAGTGCCAATATCGTAAACCCTGTCCAACCAGAAATTGCGGCAGAACGGCTACGCGAAGCCTTTGCCAAAGTGACCCAGCGTGAGGAAAACGCATGAAGTTAGGAGTTTGTTATTATCCTGAGCAATGGCCAGAATCACTCTGGGAGCAGGATGCTGCCGAAATGGTTGCCGCCGGTATTGAATGGGTGCGCATTGGCGAGTTTGCCTGGAGCCGTTACGAGCCTGAAGCTGGCGAATACGACTGGGACTGGCTGAAGCGCTCACTGGATATTTTAGGTAATGCTGGCCTGAAAGTCGTCTTAGGCACACCAACGGCCACGCCACCCAAATGGCTGGTCGATGAAAATCCTGACATGATTGCAGTTGATGAAGACGGCAAGCCACGCAGCTTCGGTTCGCGTCGCCATTACTGTTTTTCATCTGCCGCTTATTTAGTGGAATGCGCTCGCATTGTCACTGAAATGGCGAAAGAATTTGGCGATCATCCAGCCGTTGCCGCTTGGCAAACAGACAATGAATACGGCTGCCACGATACCATTATCAGCTACTCTGAAGCGGCTCGCGATGCCTTCCGCATTTGGTGTCACCAGCAATATAAGGGTGATATTCAAGCGCTGAATAAAGCTTGGGGCAATGTGTTTTGGAGCATGGAATATCGCGATTTTAATGAAATCGAACGGCCAAACCTGACCGTTACAGAATCCAACCCGGCACACAAACTAGACTTCTGGCGCTTTAGCAGCGATCAGGTCGTGGTTTACAACAAGCTGCAAGTCGATATTTTGCGTAAATACGCACCGGGTCGCGATTTAATCCATAACTATATGGGTAACTTCACTGACTTTAATCATCACGATGTCGCTGCCGATCTGGACATTGCCAGCTGGGATAGTTATCCGCTGGGATTCCTGGATCAAAGCCGTGCCAGCGATGCCGAAAAGCAGCAATGGATGCGCACGGGTCACCCTGACTTTGCCTCATTCCACCATGATTTATACCGCAGCGTGGGCAAAGGCCGCTGGTGGGTGATGGAGCAGCAACCCGGCCCTGTCAACTGGGCACCGCACAACCCAGCTCCACTGGATGGCATGGTCCGTTTCTGGACGTGGGAAGCTTTTGCTCATGGCGCAGAAGTAGTCAGTTACTTCCGCTGGCGACAAGCCCCCTTTGCCCAAGAGCAAATGCACAGCGGCTTGAAGCGTCCGGATAACAGCGCTGATATCGGCCTACTGGAAGCCACGCAAACCGCTGGCGAAGTACAAAGCTTGACCGCACAGGCAAACAGCGAAAATACCGGCATTGATGCCAGCCATATTTTGAAAGAAGTGGCTTTCATTTTTGACTATGAAAGTGATTGGTCCTTACGCGTACAGCCTCAAGGTAATAATTACCATCCGTTGGATTGGGCCATGTCGATGTACACCGCTTGCCGTCAGGCCGGTGTGAATGTGGATATCCTACCGCCAAATGCGAATCTGGATGGCTATGCTGCAATCGTAGTCGCCAATCAGCAACTGGAACACGCTGAATTATTGGCCTCACTGAAGAGCACATCCGCACAGGTAATCCTTGGCCCGCGTACGTTCTCTAAGACCCAGCAATATCAGATCCCGGCGAACTTGGCACCGGGCAGTTTGCAGCAGCTTATCCCTCTGCGCGTGGTGCGGGTTGAATCTTTAGCGGACTTCTGGTCTGATACCGTGAGACATAACGTCTCAAAAGAACAATCATTAACAGTGAAAAAGTGGCGTGAGTTTGTAGAAACAGACCTCCGTCCAGGTTATCAATCGGCTGATGGCTGGGGATTTGCTTACCAACACAATAACATCCACTATATTAATGGCTGTGCCGATCAACACAGTCTGAACGAATTGATACAACAAGTACTCGAAAGCAATGAGCACTTGCAAATCAACCCTTGTGCCGGTGGCTTACGGCAACAGAAAGTCGGGAAATGGCAGTTCTTCTTTAACTACGGTCCGGAAGATCAGTCACTACCTAACCAACGTCAAACGGTCCTGGGCGGGCATCATTTAGCTCAGGGACAGCTGGCAATTGTTCAAATTGACACATGATCAACAATGAGAAGAGAGGAAAATCTATGCATCCGATCAAACAAACTTTAATCACGCTGGCGGCAACTATTGCGCTGTCAACATCTGCTCTGGCAGGTACGTTGGTGATTAACTCAGACCAAGCTGATCCGGCTCCAAAAGCGGCATTTGCTGAAGTGGTTAAACAGTTTGAAGCGGCTAACCCGGACATTAAGGTTAAGCTGAATACCTTCGATAAGGAAGCGTACAAGACAGCCCTGCGCAACTGGTTGGCGACTGAGCCGCCTGATGTTGTGTTCTGGTATGCCGGTAACCGCATGAAGCAATTTGTAGATAAGAAACTGTTCGAAGATGTCTCTGATCTGTGGACAGATGGCGACCTGCTGAACAAGATGAGCACTGCAGCACCTGCAATGTCAATCGACAAAAAGCAATGGGGCATGCCGTACACCTATTACCAGTGGGGCGTTTACTACCGTAAGGATATTTTCGAAAAGCTAGGCATCGAAATTCCAAAAACTTACGATGAATACCTCGCGGCGTGTGCCAAGATCAAAGAAGCAGGCATTGCACCGGTTACAATCGGTACTAAATACCTGTGGACTGCGGCTGGCTGGTTCGATTACCTGAACATGCGTACTAACGGTTTGGACTTCCACATCGACCTGATGGATGGAAAAATCCCATACACAGATGATCGTGTTAAAGCGACATTCGCTAACTGGTCAAAAATGGTTGAGCCAGAGTACTTTGTAAAAGATCACGCGACTTACTCTTGGCAGGAAGCGCTACCGTTCTTGCTGAAAGGCGAAGCGGCGATGTATTTGCTAGGTAACTTCATTACACCTCAGTTTGGTGATCAGGAAGAGAACATGGGCTTCTTCCAATTCCCGATTATCAACCCTGAAGTGGGTGTTGGTGAAGATGCGCCAATGGATACGGTTCACATCCCCGCTAAAGCGAAGAACAAGGAAGATGCACGTAAATTCCTGGCTTACTTAGCAACACCGGATGTACAGACCACAATCAACGCAGCGATCAATCAAATTCCACCAAATAAGGATGCGAAAGCGGCTGATAACTACTTCCTGAATATCGGTATTAAGATGTTGAGCGAAGCAGACGGTACTGCACAGTTCTATGACCGTGATACTACACCGGGCATGGCAAAAGAAGGTATGAAAGGATTCCAGGAGTTCATGGTTAAGCCTGAGCGTTTGGATAAGATCCTTGAGTCTCTAGAGAAGACTCGTAAGCGTGAGTTTAAAGTGAAGTAATTCACCACTTACAGCTGAAAGATCAGGGCGGCAGCCACCATACTGCCGCCCTTTTTTATGCTAGTTAAACGCTAATCACGACTATCAATATATTAGATAACCCTAATGTTTAACTGTTTTTGAGGCCTGAGTTCAGTTTCAAGCCAGCTGAAACGACTTAAAGTTACTCCACTAATAATTAAAATAAAGGTGCCGTCATGAAATCAGCCCTGCTGCTTTGCCTGACACTGGTTGCCGCATCCACAGTCAGTTTGGCCAACGAGCCAGTAAAAACAAAGACTTATTCTTTTGGTGTCGTTCCGCAGTTTTCATCTGAACGCATTAGTAGAACTTGGGAGCCTGTGCTTGAGATGCTGGAGAAAGAGACCGGCCTGCAGTTTGAGCTCAGTGGCTCTTTAGACATTCCTGCATTCGAGCGCAGCTTTATAAAAGGCCGCTACGACTTTGCCTACATGAATCCTTATCACGCGATTATCGGGCATGCTAGTGAAGGTTATGACCCCATTATCCGCGATGTAGGGCGTAGTCTGTACGGCATTATTGTGGTGAAAAAAGACAGCCCATTTAATGCTATAGAAGATTTGGATGGTAAAAAGGTTGCCTTTCCAGCCCCTAATGCTTTAGGGGCCGCACTCATTCCACGCGCCGAATTCAGTCGAAAATATCATATTGATGTGGAAGAAATGTATGTTGGCAGCCACAGCTCGGTTTACCTTAATGTCGCACTAGGGCTCGCTGCTGCTGGCGGTGGCGTCCAAAAGACGTTATCACAACAACCGGAGCAAATTACTAGTCAGCTTAGAATTATTAGCAAAACTCAGGAAGTCCCTCCTCACCCAATTACCGCTCACAAGCGCGTACCGGATGAGGTAAAACAAGCCGTTAGCGATGCATTTCTTAAAATAGCCGCAACCGAACAAGGCGCTAAACTCCTGAAAAAGATCCCAATGGTTAGCGCAGGAAAAGCCAGCATTCAAGACTATCAGCTACTGAATGAGATGAAGCTCGATGAATTCTACGTGAAATAAGTGACATGAATCTGCGCCTTAAACTCATCTTACCCTTTGCCCTGTTACTGGCTGCTGTTTACGCTTATAGCTCGCTGTATATGATTCCTAGCTATGTCGAATTGGCTAAGAGCAAACAGATCGAGCAAGAATCAACCTACATCGATCTGCTATCTACAGCATTACTCCCGGATCTCTTAGAAAGTGACTTGGCCAATGTGTACAGCACGCTGGATACGGTTCTGGCAGAGCGTAAGCATTGGTACGCGCTATCGTTATTTAATGTGGATAATATTCGGATTTATCCACTGTCTGAGCGTTACCTCCCTCAGGATATTGCACTGGAATCACTGAATCGTGATGTGATCTTCAATGGCAAGCTGTATGCCACGATACAGCTGAAACTGGATCTTCATCTAACGATTCAGGAAGAAGTCGATTACGTCACACAAATACAGCATTCTATCATGCTGATTTTATTCGTTATTTTTCTGGCGATGTCGGTCTTTCTCGACGCTTTTATTCGTAAGCCGATGGTCAAACTGGCCAACTTCGCTGACAGAATTGCCAGTGGTGACTACCAGTCGCGACCGGTCATCCACACCAAAGATGAGGTGGGATTACTCGGTAAATCGCTAGAGACCATGCAGCACAAGATCCATGAGCGTGATCTGGAAATGGGCCATTATTCTGACATTCAGGATGCTATTCGTTTTGTACAAAGCAAATTCATTTCTGAGCAAGATGCCGCACACGTTTTTCTGGAACTGAAGAGTCGGATTTTGGAGCTCACTCATTGCAGTGAAGGCCTGATTGGCGAGCTAATGCTGGATAATCAGAAGCAGCCTTATATAGCCCCTTTATCCATTAACAATAAAATTCACTTTTACTCCGGCAATACCATCATCAAAACCTCAAATGATGATAAGCAACAACTTGGCAAGTCGAACTCGTTGTTAGGCCAGGTAATGGCAACCGGTAAACCATTAATTGATAATGGCCCCAGCATCCCGAATGACACCTTAGGCTTTTCTCTGGACGATGATAAAACCGCCAATAATTTCCTGGGGCTTCCACTGTACACGGGTTACCAGTTTGTCGGCATTTTGTGCCTTGTAAACAATGAGCGAGGCTTTAGCCAATCGGTGTTTAGTGAGCTGGAAGTCTTGCTGCAAACACTCGCGCAATTGATTGTGGCGTATCGCGAACGTAAAACCCTGATCGACAATGAGGCCCGACTCAGACTCGTGGTAGACAACGCGGTCGAAGGTATTATCTCAACCGATGAAACAGGTACGATTACCAGTTTTAACTCAGCGGCCGAGCGGATTTTTGGCTACAGTCAAAATCAAATGATTGGCACGTCGGTTATCTCCTTGGTTCCTGAAGACAATCATACGAGCCATATTGAAGCGATAAAATTCTTACTGGATGACAACCTCAATATCCGCCAGGTCAATAATGAGCTGGAAACTGATGGCTTACACCGCAATGGCAAACTCATTCCACTAGAGCTATCGATCTCAAAGGTAGTCACTCAGCAAGGCCTGCAATACACCGGTATCGTGCGCGACATTACCGAGCGCAAACAACACGAAGCCGAGCTAAACGAAGCCTATGGCGAGTTACAAATAGCCCACGAGCAGCTGGAAGAACAGAACCGTCGGGATGCTTTAACCGGGCTTGCGAATCGCCGTCATTTAGATGAAACACTACAGCTGGAATGGAAGCGTGCTAAGCGCCAGCCGGATAACCCACTGAGCTTTATTCTGTGTGATATTGACTACTTTAAGAACTACAACGACACCTATGGCCATCTCGAAGGCGATGAGTGCTTAAGGCAAGTTGCGCTGGGGATTAAAAACAGCTTCACACGGGAAGTTGATCTATCTGCCCGCTATGGCGGCGAAGAGTTTATGATTATTCTGCCGAATACTCCGGCTGATTCGGCCACCCGACAAGCTGAGAAAATGCGGCAGAATATTTGGGCGCGGGCAATAGAACACAAATCATCGCCCGTGGCGGCAAGAGTGAGTATTAGTGCGGGAGTGTATACCATTCACAATACGGAAGGCTTAAGCTTAAAAACGAGTATCGATTTCGCAGATAAAGCCCTCTACCAGGCTAAAGCCGCTGGCAGGAATCAGGTGGTTCATTATGAAACCCTGAACCCTACCCCAAGCAGCAAACTACACGAATCAGAATAAATTCATACGGGTTGCAGTGCGCTTATCGAGCTTAGGCTTTTCCTGCTCTGGCTCTGCTGCTGAGTCGCTTACCGTTTCGGTGACAACCTCAGTCACGACGCCCGTAACGACTTCGTCAACCACCTCACTCACCACTTCTAAAGGCTCTTCGCCCATTGAAATGGCATCCATAAAATCTTGCGCACCCATGATTGGCGCTTTGTCCTCAGATAAGCCAGCGGTAAAGGTATATTTGAACGTTTTAGCCTCTAGCAACGCATCAATAGTATTGGCAACATCCCAGCTTCGACAACGCGCACTGGTCAGTTCACCAGCGGTAAAACGCATCATCACCGAGCGATTGTTATCTGTGAGCACGGTTAGCATCCCGGTCTCTTCTCGTTTAAACACGCGCTGTATCCGCTCCAAAAGCTCGGATTTTGCTTGGAATTGACTGGCAGTCATTGTGTGAAACACCTCTATACACTTTTTATAAGGAATTTTAACCATCACTCCATGAGTGACCGGCTCCCCATTATTTTTATTTATCAATCAGCCCAGTTCGGTGTATTCACTTTAACTCAATTACTGCCAGATATCACGCATTCACAGGCAAGCTGCTGTCCATTGTTTCAGCACTACTAGCTGCAATCGTCCACCAAGTAAGCAATAGAATGATATTGCCGACCAGAATGTAAGGACAGACCAATTTCACAAGTGCGGCTGTTACTAACGCCTTGCGTGCAGTCATCTGGTAATTGCTGCTTCAGGCGTGTTAACGCGGCGGCATTGAGCTCTGGCACACTAAAGCCCTTATCACCCGCAAAACCACAACAGCCCTCTTCCTCAGGTTCAATCACTTGCTTGGCACACAAGCCGGTCAGTTTCCGTAAAGTCGCATCCAGTCCCATTTTCCGAGCGCTGCAGGTGATGTGTAGCGCAATCGATTGCTCTTTTTGCTTAAGCTCTAAATGCGGCAATAAATACTGCTCGATAAAACCGGCGGTTTCAAACACTTTAATCGGCTTGGTGAATTGCTCAATCATGCGCAAAGTACAAGGGCTGGTATCACACAACACCGGATATTTACCCTGCTCACTGGCCTCCCAAAGTACGGCTTCCAACTGCTCAACCGAAGTATTTGCCGCATCTGGATATCCTTTGCTGGCAAATGGCATACCGCAGCACAACTTATCAACCGATGGCGGAATCACTGAACTAAAGCCCGCTTTTTGCAATAATGAATCCATGACCGCTCGCAAATCACGAGTCTCTGGATCATTCACCGACGTGCTCATACTGCGCGTGACGCAGGCTGGGAAATAAACCACCTTGCCATTGCCAACCATGCTCGCTGATGGCCCTGCGCTTTTTGCTTCAAACGGCTTTGCGCCGCGAGGCATGTAAGGGTGCCAAACAGGAATGCTACCAGCACTCACTTTATTTACACCTTTGCTTACGCTACTTAGGTTTTTCTCACCCAAAATTTTATAGGCCAGATCAGCCGACTTTAAACCAACGCGTGTGGCTGCAGTTAAAGCGCCCATGCTGTTGCCTGCGGTGGCTGCAACCTTATTTGCCAAATTGCCATGGCGATCGGTACGCAGCTCACGCATTAGCTCGCCAGTATTGATATTCACCGGACAACGCGTGGCGCATAAGCCATCCACTGCACAGGTATCAATCGCATCGTAATCCAATGCACTTGCCCAGATTTTGGCCGAGTCATCCAAGCCTTCTGCCAGTAAACGCGCTTGTTCACGCACGGCGACAATTCTCTGGCGAGGCGTGAGCGTTAGATGTCGCGATGGGCAAATTGGCTCACAGAATCCACACTCAATACAGCGATCTACCAAGTCATTAGCAGCCGGCATTGGCTTCAGGTTTTTAAGATGCACATCCGCATCTTCATTTAAAATCACGCCGGGATTGAGCAGGTTTGACGGATCAAACAAGCCCTTCAATGTCCACATCAATTGGTAGGCATCTTTGCCCCACTCCATTTCCACAAATGGCGCCATATTGCGGCCGGTGCCGTGCTCCGCTTTGAGTGAGCCACCGTATTTAACCGCTACCAGCTCTGCTACATCATGCATAAAGCCTGCGTAGCGATCGACTTCGGCTTGGGTACTAAAATCCTGTGTGAATACAAAGTGCAGATTACCTTCCAGCGCATGCCCGAAAATAATCGCCTCGCTATAATTGTACTTAAGGAAAAGCGCCTGCAACTCACGGGTACCCTGTGCCAGATACTCCATTGGGAAGGCCACGTCTTCGATAATGACCGTCGTGCCTTTTTCACGCACGGCTCCAACGGCGGGAAACAGACCTTTACGGATATTCCACAGGCGAGCGTACTCGGTAGGATCGGTGCTGAACTCAGCAGGCATCAAAAGATCATGCTCAGCTAAAGTGGCTTGCACAACGGCGATTTTCTCAGCCAAGGCAGCCGGTGTTTCACCGCGCACATCGATTAGTAAAGAAGCCGCTTCATTATCCAACGTTTTTAAGTGCGCGGGCATACCGGGCTTATCTTCCACCGAGCGCAAACCGGCGCGGTCCATCAACTCAACCGCATCGACTGGTTGTGATTTTAACGCCGCCACTCCATTACAGGCCGCTTCGATATTGGGGAATAATACCAACGCGGTGGCTTTGTTCGCATGATCGGGCACCGTGTTATAAGTAATGTCGGAGATAAAGCCCAAAGTACCTTCGGAGCCAATCATCAGATGCTGCAAAATATCAATCGGCTCTTCGTAGTCAACGAGCGCGTTTAAGCTGTAGCCAGTGGTATTTTTCAAGCGGAATTTATGATGGATTTTATCACGTAGCGTGGTATCGGACTTCACTTGTAAAGCCATATTGCGCAAGCCATCTAATAACTCAGGATGGGATTTGGCAAAGGCTTCGCGACTGGCATCGTCACGCGTATCCAGCACACTACCATCTGCAAATACAATGCGCATGCCGACCAGAGTTTGATAGCTGTTTTGCGCGGTACCGCAGCACATGCCACTGGCATTATTAGCGGCGATACCGCCAATTTTAGCCGCTGCGATAGAGGCAGGATCTGGACCGATTTTACGCCCAAGGGGGGCTAGGTATTTATTTGCTTGCGCACCGATAATGCCGGGCTGCAAACGAATCTGACTGCCGCCATTGAGTATTTCATAGTCGCGCCAGCTATTGCCTTCAAGTACAACCAATACGGAATCCGTTACTGCCTGCCCTGAGAGACTGGTACCGGCGGCGCGGAAGGTGACGGCTAATTGGTGCTTATTGGCCAACTTAATCAGCGCAACAATCTCGGACTCATCAACCACTTTAACCACGACTTCCGGAATGAGCCGATAAAAGCTGGCATCCGTTCCGTAAGTCAGGCGATGTAGATCATCCCGATATTGGCGTGAGGATGGAACCCAAGTTTCGAGTTCACGACAAAATACATCATAGTTAGCAGTCTTCATTTTCCATCACTCCAAATCGCAATATTGTCCGTTTTTAGTCACGGCTTACCATCATTGCTGATCTAATGATCAAGGCACCGATAGCGACTAAAAAATATTACCAATTCCACTTATTGGTAAATTGGTCAGTTCAATCATTTTCGACTATTCATCACTACTAAGTCAATTGAAGAAATCAAACACTTAGCAGTAAATAGGTATATATAACAATTATTAAAGCTCAATATAACCTCCAGTAGACTGAAGAAAACACCCTGTGATCTGCTTGCAATCAATTGATGAAGTTATTAGAATGGCCTTATTAATTGGTAAGACCAATAACGAGGAAGTCATGAAAAAACCACGCTTATCTGAGCGCATCGCAGACCAGCTTGAAAGCATGATTGCAGATGGTAGCTTGCAACCTGGCGATCGTTTGCCCGCCGAACGCACACTTGCTGAGCGCTTCGAAGTATCCCGCCCCTCCTTGCGTGAGGGCATACAAAAACTGATTAGCAAAGGTTTGTTATTCACTCGTCCCGGCGGTGGAACCTTTGTGAAAAACTCGGTATCAACCAACTTCAATGATCCGATGGTTGCCATGTTTCGGGAAAATCCCGAATACCGTTTTGATGTATTGGAAATTCGCCATGCCTTAGAAGGCAATGCCGCATTTTATGCCGCGCTGCGTGCTACCGACGAAGACAAAGCCAAGATACGTGAAAACTATGAAACCATGATCAAGGTGCATGGCAGCAAAGATCCCATGGACGAAGCTCGTGCCGATGCCGCCTTCCATTTATCGATCGTCGAAGCCTCGCATAATCTGGTGTTATTACATGTCATGCGCGGCCTGTTTGAGCTACTGCAAAACAGCATTACGCACAACCTCGATAAACTGTACACCATTCCCCGCGTGTTTGATCCTCTCAGTACGCAACATAAAGCACTGATGGAAGCGGTGGTAGAAGGACGGCCGGAAGATGCGCGCGAAGCAGCACAACATCACCTTGCTTTTGTGGAAGACTCTATTAAAGAAATTGATAATGATGAGGCCCGCAAAATACGCTCGCTAAACCGGTTGAATATTCTTGGTGAGATTGCACGGTGACCGAACAAGCCCTGCTGACAAGGCGGGGCATATTGCATTGCTGGATACTGATCAGCTGTATGCAACGTTTTCGAAGGCGATGCAGTAGCAAGACTGAATTGGTAAGGGCATATCAGCTAATCAATTAAACCCGCTCATCAAATCCCGAAAAAAGATCCCAAAATGCGATCACCTCAATCCCATTGACCAATGCTTCAGATTGGTTGTAGGTCAGCAGCCACTTGTGGTCGGTTTTTAACTTCAGCTTTTCAAGACCACCAAACTCACGCTGCCGATTGTGCGGTGTGAGTTCATAGCACACCTGCACGGCAATCAGCTGATCCTCTTTCTTACAGATAAAGTCACATTCGAAGTCCTTGTTGTGGAAGTAAATCTCATAGCCACGCTTGTTAAACTCGGTATAGACCAGATTTTCAAATGTCTTTCCATGGTTCCTTGAAAACTTGAATGAGGTCTGCGACAAGAAGCCATTATCGTTAACATAAACCTTCTTTTTAGAACGAATTTGTTCTTTTAGTGAGAAGGCATATGGCCTGACTTCTTTGCAGATATAGCTATCCTCCAGCACATGAATATACTCTTTCACTGTGCCATCGTTAACACCCAGCGCTTTAGAAATTGAGGTATACGAATAGAGACTGCCGCTGTTAGTAATCATGAAATGCGTGACTTCTTTGAAGGTTTTGGCATCCCGTAAGTTATTGTTCGCAATACAATCTTTAAACACAATCGTATCGTAATAACTCAGAATAATACTCCGCTTGTGCTCTGGCTCTTCCAGCACCTCAAAGAAAGAACCATACTCCATTATCTCGTCCGTCAGTCTAAGCGCTTCGACTTTACGATCCAGCAGATAAAATCGGCTGCCAATGCCGCGCACCTTCAATATTTCAGCGAAAGTCGGGGCATGAACTTCCGTTTCGATGTAGCGACCACTCAGTAGTTTTGCATACTCCCCTTCCAACAAAGATGAGTTCGAACCCGTGACAAAAATCTTTTTCACCACCTCATTATCATAAATCGCTTTTACAAACTTTTCCCATGCCTCAACGTTCTGCACCTCATCCAGAAACAAGTACTGAACAGGCTCACCCGTTACTTTCTCACTGAGTTCCAGCAAGGAGTAAAGGCTTTTGCTATTGCCATAAAGGTCTGAAAAATAAGGGTCATCCAGATTCACATACAGAATGCTTTTGGGGTTGACCGTTTCCGACAGATAATTGATCAGCAAGCGGAACAAAGTCGTTTTACCCGAACGGCGGATTCCCTTGAGTACCTGAATCTGACGCAGGGAAAGCAAACCCAATAAACTTGAATAAATACTGCGCTGATACAAGCCTGAATAAGGCTCTTTCCAGTGTTTGTTATGGGTAAATAATGCTTTTTCCATGATATGATTCTGATAAAAGTTAATTTATCCTAGTTTACTGATCAAAGTAGAGGTAGGCAAACCTATGCTGCAAAGCTGATGACAATCCGAAGCAACCAAAAACCAGCTGCTCACATCTCGCTTTCGGAGGTTCCAGATTTCTCCACTGTTTCTTCGAGCTTCTGATCCAGACCACGGATAATTTCTTTTAAGTGTTCACGGGTCGTTTCGCTACCTCGAATCAAAAGGCTATTGGTTCGCGGATCAACAGATATTTTAAACTCTACAGGTTTTGATTTTTTTGGATCATTCATTCCCTGAAGCACTGCCGCGACATCCGCCGCCATCGCGTATCTAACATAAAAAATCTCCATGTCATTCTTTTCTGGTTGGTCCAAGCTTTTAATGATCTCAGAGATTTTAATAACGTTGGCAGCAGAGCCTGAAATCAGAGCAGTATTTGAAGGAGTATAGCCTTGCAAATGACCCGTTGGCGCAACCATTGGCCTTAAGATTGGAACCAATTGAGCAACGGGAACGTGCTTAACGCTGATTGCTACAGTGATCAACTCATCAGAATTGAGCTTCTTGGACTCGCTTTCGAACGCTGCCCCAGTGAAAAATGGCGAGCTCTGGTACTTAGATTTGTTAGAAGGGATTACTTTCGTAATTTTTCCTGCTTCCACAACCGCCATGCCATGAACCGACATCACTGATAAAAACATATCATAGAGGTCATCAGTGTCGACCAGGTTGTTACTGATCACGGTAATCTTCTGCTCTCCCAAGTTCAGATTGCCATCTAACACAAAATTTTTGCCTGTAACCTTGGAAACCGTATCAACCAGCGTACTAATATCGCCATCACGCATATTGAAATTAAAGCTTTCGGCCTGAGCAGTTTGTGTCATGTTTAGCATCATGCAAGCTGCTAAACATACCCTCAAAGAGCCGAAAAACGGTGACACAATTGATTGTTTATTCTTCACTGATTTCATACTTACATCCTTGTAGTTATATGCATCTATCAAGACCTGTTACGGCCTCATACTTATCGAATACTGCCTATTTTATGACAACGTAAATACTACTAAAATTAATATTATCGATCACTAATAAAACAAATTTTTATCAAAGATATCCAAATATTCGACTAGTCACTCTCAACAGTAACGCTAGCAGACTCTTCTCCAGCCTCTTCACTCTGTGGTTTTTCCTCCGCAGCTTCACCCTCAAACGGCTCCACCCTATATCCCTTCTTCTCCAACTGCTGCAATAGCCCATCCTTACCAATCATATGCAACGCGCCCACCAGTACCAGTTCAATTTCCGGCGTTTCAAACAGCGCTTCAATCTTAGGCATCCAGTTATTATTACGCTCCACCAACAAAGCTTCATAAACATCAGGATAATCCCTCACAAATGGCTCCAGCAAAAGCTCGCGATACTTCGCCCGATCACCTGAACGCCAAGCGTCTTTCATATCCTTCATCATCGTTGGCATTTCTGCCAAATCACGCAGGGTGTACATAATCAACTGATCAGGATCATCTTTTCCTATGCGAGCGAAGAGTGACATTTGCTCCTCGATGGTTTCCATCTGGCCCAGTGTCTTTTTATCTTCGCGTGCTTTGGTATCGTAAAACTCATCCACGCCAGCATCGATCATACCCATGGCCATTAGCTCCATAGAGGTCAGCATCAAATAAGCACCACTAGGGTTAAAACCGTTGATTACCGTCATTGGTAATCCGCGCGCTTTCGTAAAAGCAGTCAACGCTTCCATGGTTTCAGGCTTCAAAACTTTATCCAGTGTTTCCCCATCCTCAGCCATTAGCAGCGGCATGATCAATTGCGCAGTTTCCGGATCTTTCATCTTCTTAATATCAACTTCAAAGAACACCGCTTCTGACTGTTTATAAGCCTGCTCGTATTCCTTGGGCAGCGGATAGTCATCCTTGCTCAATACATGAATCGTACCGCCAAGGTAAATATGGTTTCCGTCTTTTTCCGCTTTCCACACTGAGCTGTCAGCGATCGCCAGTTGACTAAACAATGCAGCCGCCAGCGTGACAGATAATAGAGAAAGGGTTCTGGCACATGTGTTTCTAGCAATCATTATTTATTCCTTATAGTCGAGTATCCAATATGCACATCTTTATGAACCTCTGTATATTTAAAGGCCAGAGGTACTCTCAAGACTACTTAACATTTGACTAAAATAACACCATTTAAACCTGCCATCGAACACTACACGCCGCTATTTCGATAACTTTAGGAATGAAAAAATGAGAATAACTTCATGGAATTGCGGCGGTGCTTTACGGAAAAAACTGGATCAAGCAGACAGTCTCTCGGCAGATATATTAATTATTCAAGAGTGTGAAGACCCAGCTCGCTCAACTCATGCTTACCGCGAGTGGGCGGGTGACTACCTATGGCTTGGTGATTCAAAAAACAAAGGCATTGGCGTATTCCCCAAAAACGGCCACCGAGTAACAGCGCTGAATTGGTCAGGAAAATTTGAAATTGCAGGTATCAAGCACCCTTCCGGCAGCTGGACAACCGAAGCACTTAAACTGTTTCTACCATTTTCAATTAATGATGATTACAAGGTTTTGGGCGTTTGGACCAAGGGCGCAGACTCTCAAGCCTTTGCTTATATTGGTCAGTTCTGGAAGTATTTACAGATTCACCGGCAGCAACTTTCAGGCCCTCGCCAACTAATCATCGGAGACCTTAATAGTAATGCTATCTGGGATAAGTCCGATCGCTGGTGGAATCATTCTAATGTGGTTGAAGAGCTTGCCGAATTGGGATTAAGCAGCGTCTATCATCAGCAACATGACGAGAAGCAGGGAGAGGAATCCCTTGCTACATTCTTTTTATATCGACGGATGGCTAAGGCTTACCATATCGACTACGCCTTCGTTTCCAAGGATTTATTAGATCGCAGCGTGCTTGATTTGGGTAAACCAGAAAAATGGCTAACCGTCAGCGATCACGTCCCCATCGCTCTAAAACTCGAAACTGCCTAACTACGCAGTTTCCCGAGAAAACTGAATCAACGCGTCAAAATTCTTAATCACTGCACTAGTCCAATCCAAATAAGCCACTCTGGTCTTCGAATCAGTATGAACCTGGATATCATCTTGCAGCGGCAGATACTGACTACAGTTCTCTATCGCTTCAAAATATGAAACCGAGGCAGGATCGATGCCGGCAAAATAGAGGTTAGACCACAGCTTCTTAGTGCCCTGCTCTACACTGGTATCAAGAAAGTCAGCACTGGCTTGCTCTCTTGAAATCGGGGCGTTATTGACCAGGCGCTCGAAGCTGTTAAGTCGGCAAGTCTTTTCCGTACAACGATATTGAGCGACAGCTTCATTGTTCCAAAATACATTCAGAACCGAAGCTTCCGGATGTCTCTGGTTAAAGGCCTCTAACAAGCCTGTGTGACAAAACTCATTGTCGGTCAAATAAACTGAAACGGTTTTCCAGCGCGGTGAATAAGCACTGGTACTTGAGCGATGTAACATATCGGCGTGTCGTATCTGTATAAAGTGTTGCGTATCAAGACTTCCGAGCCAGGCATCACTTAATGGCTGGCTGGTGAAACTTGGACTGGATAGAACTTGCTTACCGACTTGGAGATGATCGGGACAGATCAGAAGGGATAATGTTGTCATTATATTTGTAATAAACATCTGATTTCAGTCTTCGCAAGCCCGTAGAAATTTTTGTGTCGCGCAATGAACAAGAACCTAAGGTTTCTACCACAGCTCATTCTGCTAGATCCCTAAAAAATTATTATCTTCACTATAAACTTCTGAGTCAAATTTAAACGTTACGAATATTTACATTACGCATTAAAGTATCACAATGATGTTAAATAATACATAACAAGACGTATTGGCTAGCGCTCATTACTGCTTATTACTAACCACCTCATCCCAAAATTCTCGCGCCAATTCACTGTGGGGATGCCCACGCAAACGGATTAAATAAATAGGCATGCTGCCGGTGTAATTAAAGTTCTCAATGGCTAGTTCGACCAATCGTCCATCAGCCACTTCCCGCTGCACCATATGAGCGGGAATGCGCGCCCAGCCCATACTGGCCAATATCAGTGTTTTCTTAATGTGATAATCATTCACAAACCAACGCTGGCCACCGGTTAATACATTGACATGATCTAATGGCGAGGTGCCGGTATCGGAGATTAAGATGTGCGGATATTGACGCATTTGTGCCTGGCTAATCAAAGTATCAGGCCCCACTGGAATGTAGTTTGGGGCGGCTACCGTCGTCATATGAATCTGGCTAATTTCCTGAAACTCATAGCGATCATCCAAACCATGATGCGGACCAATGGCCAGATCGGTTTTCTCCAAGCGCAATCCTTCGAGCACACCCGACATGTGCCCCGTTGAAATCGTCAGGCGCATACCCGGATGCATCGCCGAAAAGCGTTTAACCGTATTTAACTCCGGTGGAATCACGCAGACCGCACTTAGGCAAATCGATAATCGCTGTTCGATGCCAGTGGCTAACTGATGGCCTAACACTTCCAAGTCATGCACCTGCGCGACGAGCTTTTTTGCTTCTCGATAGAACACTTTTCCAGCGCTGGTTAAGCTTGGCCGATAGGCATCGCGGTTAAACAACTGCACACCAAATTCCGTTTCCAACGTCTTAACCGAAGCGCTCACCGTCGATTGCGTTTTAAACAAGGCAGAGGCCGCTGCACGAAAGCTGCCGTGCTCAACCACTGCCACGAATGCCTTTAACTGGTCATTTTTCATGATAGTAAAAACCGATCAGGATAATAGAAACATGTCGTTATCTTGCATTCATATAGATCAATATACTAGCCGCCTATTACAAACAAACGAATCAAAGAGGCACGCTTTTGGACATCACACTGTTGGTCTTACTTATGGCGGGGATGATTACAGGATTTTCTAAATTCTCCGTCGGCGGCATGGGCTTATTAATCTTACCAGTCATTATGATTGCCCTCCCCGGCCCGGAAGCTCTTGGAGTGATTGCGCCGATGTATGTGATCACCGACCTCATGGCCGTTAGTACTTATCGCAAACAAATTGCATGGCGTATTTTACTCCAATTTTTACCGATTACCGTGTTGGGAGTGGGCTTGGGTGGCTGGTGGCTGTCTGGTATTAATCCGGATCAGTTCCAGCTGATGCTGGGCGTACTGGTGGTGCTCATGTTGAGCTACAGTATTTTTACGGATCACTACCCGAGTAATTTTATGCGCCACCCTGCGGCCATCTATATTGCAGGTTTGCTCAGTGGTGTCGTAAGCATTATGGCGAATGCCGCAGGGCCAATCGTCAGCTTATTCTTTATGGAGCAAAAGCTGCCTAAAGAAGCCTATATGAGCACCCGCGCCTGGTGCATTCTATTAATTAATCTGGCCAAATTCCCGCCCTTGATCATGCTCGGGCTCATGAATAAGGACACGATATTATTTAGCATCTATTGCATACCGGGCATGGTGATAGGCGCTTTCATGGGTTACTGGCTGGTTAAAAAGCTGGACCTTAACCAGTTCAAATGGCTAATTCGGGGCATGTCGGCGATCGCTGCCATCAAGTTATTTATGTTTAGTTAGCGGTCAGAAAGTTAGTTGTAGAAATAATTTTTAACTTTATTTAAAATAAATGTTGCACTGCAACATAAGCGTTGATACATTACACCCATGCTGCAGTGCAGCAATGGATCAAAACAACGATCCTAAACATTTAAATATTAACTGAGACTATTATCATGACACAGACATTTGATTTCGAAAAAGCAATGGCACCTTCTAAAGCATTCGCAGCACTGGCTATCGAAAAGTCAGAAAGCCTAATCGCTTTAAACACAGCTCTACTGAACAAGTACAGCGCAATGAGCATTGCTAATGCTAAAGCAGCTCTTGAAGTTAAAGATGCAGAAGCGGCACAAGCTTACTTCGCTAAGCAGGCTGAGTCTGCTAAAGAAGTAATGGAAAGCCTGGTTGAAGACAGCAAAGCTGTTGCCAAGATCAGCGAAGAGTACACAGCTGAAGTTCAAAAACTGGTTGCTGATTCAGTTAAAGCATAAGCTTTAGCCACCAGCGTCATCAGTTGATGAATACGGCCGCAGTACTTCGGTACTGCGGCTTTTTTGTGTCTTTAAAAAAGCTGATCACGACAACAAAAATTATATATTGCGCTGCAGCATTCGGCCTGTTAGATTATGCACATGTTGCGCCGCAACACAAAAAGCAACTTTCTTGTATTTACACTGACTGAGACTATTAAAATGACACAAGCATTTGATTTCGAAAAAGCAATGGCACCTTCTAAAGCATTCGCAGCACTGGCTATCGAAAAGTCAGAAAGTCTGATCGCACTGAACACTGCTCTGTTAAACAAGTACAGCGCAATGACTATCGCTAACGCGAAAGCAGCGATGGAAGTTAAAGATGCAGAAGCAGCTAAAGCATACTTTGCAGAGCAAAATGCAAAAGCAAAAGAAATCATGGAAGGCTTAGTTGAAGACAGCAAAGCTGTTGCTAAGATCAGCCAAGACTACACAGCTGAAGTACAGAAGCTAGTAACGACTAGCAGCAAAGAAGCTGTTGAAGCAGTAAAGACTGCTGTAACACCAAAAGCATAATTGACCGATAGCCAGTACTACTGGTTAGGGTACGAGAAGCCGCACATTATGTTGCGGCTTTTTTTATACCTCGATTAAACGTATCACCAGCAGTCTGAATTTCGTTTACCCCACGCTCCAAGTCAATTAGAGTTACAGCGCCCCAAAATAATAAAAATAAAACTCAAAGACCTCCCAATAGCTCATGGGTCTGAAGACTATTACGACATCTATTAGCAATGAAATTACGCTTTAAAATGCTACTACCGTTTATATTACTGTTCAGTATTGTACTGACTGGTAGTTCTCTGTACGTCATTCCAAAGTACGAAAAACAGGTAACGCAAGAAGCGATCACCCAAGAATCAACCTATCTTAAGTTACTGAGCATCACGCTCCAGCCTGCGCTATTGCTTAATGATATGGATGCCCTAACTGACTTTTCAGAGGAAATTCTCAGTGAACATAGTAACTGGTACTCCTTAAGCGTACGCGCTTCAGATGAACCTTTAAACTTATCACTGGCTCAGCGCAACAACGATGATAACGTGAAGCTGAATACCATCACCTCAGACATCATGCTGAGCGGTGGGCGGCGCGGCTCGCTTGAGTTGGTGATGAATGTTTCCCAAGGTATTAACAGCCAGCTGGATCATATCCGGCATTTTAGGCGAGCCGCTTTAGGCATCTTATTATTCTCCATTCTGACCGTCTCGCTGTTTTTGGATAGGCTCATCCTTAGGCCACTAATCAAACTGGTAAACTTTGCCGGACAGATTTCTAAAGGCGACTACGAGCAAAAGCAAATCAAGATCGGTACAGACGAGGTCGGCCAACTCGGCGCTTCGCTTGAACTGATGCGCCAAAAGATTATGGAGCGCGACCAAGCCATGCGACGCGTTTCAGACGTTCAGGATGTGGTGCGCCTGATCCAAAGCAAGCTCACCTTAGATCAGGATATTCAACAAGTTTACGGCTCATTACAGCAGCGCATTTTAGCGCTGACCGAATCAGAAACCGGACTTATTTGTGAAATCGTAGAAGATGACAACCGAGTCACTTGCCTCAACCCCTTATCGCTAAATCATACATTGGGGCTACCCTCCTCTAATCGCCCGGCAAAAATCTGTCCTGAGTACTCACTCCTGAGTGAGGTAGTGAGCCGTGGCTGCATGGTCATTCACAGTAATAAACAGTCACCCAAAGAAGAGCTAGGCTTTCCAGTCCCCGCCGGCGTAACCGTCGAGCATTTTATGGGCTTACCGCTGTATAACAGCTACCGATTAGTGGGTGTGCTTTGCCTGGTGAATCGAAAACAAGGCTTTAATAAACGACTGGCAAAGGAAATTGAAACCTTACTTCAGCCATTGGCTGGGCTAATTACTGCGTACCAGGAGCGCACCACGCTAGCAGAGAGTGAGGCTCGCTTACGACTGCTGGTTGATAATGCCGTCGAAGGTATTGTCACAACAAACGACAAAGGCAACATCATTACGTTTAACCCCGCAGCAGAGCGAATTTTTGGTTATAGCAAAAGTCAGGTAATGGGCCGCTCAATTGGCATTCTGGTGCCACGTGAGCAAATTCAAGAATACATGTTGCAGACTAATAAAATGCTCTCAATCAGCAATTTGTCGGGCCTGCAATCTAACAAAGAGTTAGAGGCGGATGGGCTGCATCGCAATGGAAAGCTAATCCCACTGGAACTTTCAATTACTCAGGTAAAAACGCAACAAGGGATACAGTTTACCGGCATCATCCGCGATATTAGCGATCGTAAACAACAAGAAGCTGAACTCAGCAAAGCTTACGCCGATCTGCAAAAAGCGCATGAGTTAATGGAAGAACAAAACCGCCGTGACTCACTGACTGGGTTAGCAAACCGTCGCTTCCTTGACCAGATATTGGCGCGCGAATGGGCACGTACCGAACGCAAAGGCACCAACGAGCTCAGCATTATTCTGTGTGATATTGATTACTTTAAACGCTATAACGACACCTATGGGCATTTAGAAGGTGATGAGTGCCTGCGTAAAGTCTCCAAAGTATTGGCGGATAGCTTTACCCGCAAGGTCGATCTGGTCGCTCGCTATGGTGGCGAAGAATTTATGATCGTACTGCCAGATACCTCAGCCATCGCAGCAGTAGCCATGGCAGAAGCGATGCGCAAGAATATCTTGGCGCTCAATGTAGAACACAAGTCCTCTCCGGTTGCCTCTAGCATCACCATTAGCGTTGGTGTCTTTACCGGTGGCCCTGCGGTATCCCGCAACCTGAACAATGCAATCCAACGCGCCGATCAGGCGTTGTATAAAGCTAAAGCTGGTGGCCGTAATCAAGTCGTTCACGACTGCAAACCGGCTTGTACCTGCCCTCCAGTCTCGGATCAAACGCTTTAGGCACGAATTTTGCTGAATAAATTAGGTATGCGCTGATCGACAATCAGTCCCTAATTTCAGAACAAGATACGGGCAAGCCTATGAAAATTGAATGGAATCAATATAACCCCTCCCATTTCTATGATGAGCTTATGCTCAGCCCCCACCAACCCCGTGAGCCAAGCTATAAACTGGTGCAATACCTGCGTGGGCTGAGGCGCGATGCCTTTGAACAGTGCATTAACGAAGCTGAAGCGGTCGTTCATGAGATGGGCATTACTTTTACCGTGTATAGCGATGCCGGCAATATAGACCGCCCCTGGCCCTTTGATGTTATTCCCAGAGTGATTCAGGCCAATGAGTGGCGACGCACCGAACAGGGGCTAAAACAGCGGATTAAAGCCCTAAATTTGTTCATCCAGGATATTTATAACGAACGCAATATTATTAAAGACGGCATTATTCCCGAAGAAGTCGTGCTTCAATCCAAAGGGTATCGCGAAGCCTGTGTCGGCATCACGCCACCTCATGGGGTCTGGGCTAATATCTGCGGCTCGGATTTAGTCAGGGATAGCTCCGGCATTATGTATGTGCTGGAAGATAATTTACGCGTCCCCTCTGGCGTTGCTTATATGCTGGAAAATCGAAATATCACCAAGCGGGTATTACCAGAAGTCTTCCGCCCGTTGAATATTCTGCCGGTCAGTGATTACCCCGCACATTTGTATTCCATGCTGGCGTCACTCAAGCCCGATATGACCAGCCCAACCATCGCCCTACTCACGCCCGGCATTTATAACTCGGCATATTTTGAACATGCCTACCTTGCTCAACAAGCCGGTTTGATTTTACTGGAAGGCTCTGACTTATTTGTCGATAGCGATGACTACGTCTATATGCACACTATCCACGGCCCTGAGCGGGTAGATGTGATTTACCGACGCATTGATGATGAATTTATTGATCCTGAAGTCTTCCGTAAAGACTCGCAATTAGGGATTCCGGGGCTGATGCGCGCGTGGCAAGCAGGCAATGTTGCGATCGCTAATGCACCCGGCTGCGGCGTAGCCGATGATAAGGTCATCTATGCCTATGTACCGGATATGATTCGCTATTATTTGGGTGAGGAGCCAAGCTTACCCAGCGTGCCAACTTGGCTCTGTCGTCGTCCAGATGAGCTGGAAAATGTCTTAGAAAATCTGGCCGATTTGGTCGTAAAGCCTGCCAATGAGTCCGGTGGATATGGCATGTTAGTCGGCCCACACTCAACGGCAGAAGAAGTTGAAGCCTTCCGTAAACTGATTATCGCCGACCCCAATAATTATATCGCCCAACCCACATTGGACCTCTCAGTCACGCCAACCTGCTGCGAGAACAAAGTCGAACCGCGCCACATTGATTTACGCCCCTTTATTTTAAATGGTGAGGACATCTACGTAACGCCCGGCGGCCTGACTCGCGTTGCCATGCGCAAAGGCTCTTTAGTCGTGAACTCATCCCAAGGTGGCGGCAGTAAAGACACTTGGATCGTCGATACCACTCGTTATCAGGAGGAAGCGTAATGTTATCAAAAGTTGCCGAACGCGTTTACTGGATGGCCCGCTCCTTAGAGCGCACTGAAAACACCGCTCGCCTGATCAGCGTACACACCAGCTTGTTAATGGATATGCCCGCTGAAATGGAAATTAACTGGTTTACGCTGGTGAAGATTTTCAATGCTGAAAGCCTCTATCACGAGCTTCACCTGACCATTAACGAGCCGGACATCATGCATTTTTTGGTGGCCGATGAGAATAACCCCTCCTCCTTAATCAGCTCCTTAAGCAGCGTGCGTGAGAATGTGCGCACCACGCTGGATATACTGCCGGAAGATATGTGGGAGCAAGTTAATCAAGCGCATTTACTGATTAAGGAAACGGTTCCGACCATTCGCAATCGCCACCGTCGGCAGCTGATGTTACGACGCGTGATTAGCCACTGCCAAGCTATCCTTGGTGTGCTGGAAAGTCACTTGTGTCGAAATCATACTTACGACTTTGTGCAGACGGGCAAGTACCTGGAACGCGCTGATATGACTAGCCGAATTCTGGAAATGACGTCGCTATTATTATCCGATGCCCGCAGCGATACCTTACGCCAATATGAGAGCATTCTATGGACCAATGTATTGCAATCGCTCAGCGCCCACCAGATGTATTTGCAGCATATGCGCCCGCCGGTTAAAGGCGATAATGTGCTGCGTTTTCTGGTGCAAAGTGATGTATTCCCGCATGCCATTCGCTATGCGGTGATGCAAATTGCGGTGTATGTGGAGCACTTGCCCACACCAAAACAGGTGCTGATCACTCAGAAAATTGTGCTAAAACACTTGATGTCGGAAGATGTGGGGAGCATTCCAGCTGAGGAAGTGCATATCCTGATGGACTACTTACAGTCTGAACTCACGGAGCTGCATGTTCAAATCGCCCAGACTTGGTTTACGCCACAGGTGCAAGCGGATTAGTGCCTTATAGCAAGCTCTGAACAAATGCCAAAGCACGCGCTTCCGACCACATCACATTGCCTTTGAGTGGTTGGTAAAAGCCAACATGGCCGCCGTGCTTTGGTACTTCCATCTGCAAGCAGGGATTATCGTCGACTAGCTGATAGGGATAACACTCTTTCGATAAGAAGGGATCGTTAGCCGCATTCACAATTAAGGTTGGCACACGAATATCTGGCATAAAAAACGTAGCACTACACTGCTGATAATAGTCATCCGCATCTTTAAAACCATGCATTGGCGCGGTAAACACATCATCGAAGGTTGGTAGGCTATTTAGCTTGTCGATATCGGCCAGATCAAAACCATTGGCTTCCAACAACGCACGTTTGTCATAGACTTTTTGTTTGAGGCTTCGCACAAAGTTTTGCGTGTAGATTTTATTAAAGCCCTTGGCTAATTGATGGCTCGCCGTTTTGAGATAACAAGGTGTTGAAAACACGCACACGCCTTTGATGGACTCGGCAATGGCATCGCTCTGCTCACCGGCATATTTCAGTGTTAGATTGCCTCCCAGACTAAAACCCATCAGAAAGACCGAATCATAAGCTTGCAGGCTTTCTACATGCTCAACCACCGTTGCCAAATCCTCACTGGCTCCGGAGTGATAATATTTCATGGTGCGATTGACCGCGCCAGAACAGCCGCGATAATTCCATGCCAGCACATCAAACTCATGCTGTTTGAATAAGTCCGCCATGCCCTGCACGTATTGCGCTTTGGAGCTGGACTCAAGGCCATGCGAGATAATCAGCAGTTTGCGATGACCGCCCTTTACCCAATCCAAATCCAGAAAATCATTATCGGGCGTTTCAATGCGCTCTCGCTGGTAGGCTTGCTTTTTAACGGGTCGAAATAAATACGGCAGCAAGGTATCGAGGTGACCATTGCCCAAGTTCATCGGTGCATTATTATGATTCATGTTGGATAAACTGCTCAAACTTATAACGTCGAAGTTTTGGCTTTAGCACTTTGGCGGTTTCATAGGCGTAAAACAGCAGCACCAAGGAAACCATAAACACCAAAAACATAGGAACGGATTCCACCCGACATAACAGCTCAAGCTTGGTGATGATGGTCGCTGATTGCACGGCAGCTAACGATTCATACTTACTAACCCCAGCAATAATCAGCAGCACAAGCCCGATCAGGCCGGAACCCAAGACCATGCCCAGGTGGCTACTCAGCGCCTGATAATGGCGGTTATCTTCCTCAAAAAATACCTGCTGGTGAAATGCAATCGGCTGGCCTTCTAAAATTTCAGCCTTACACACTGGTGGTAGTAATTTGGCGCTGTGCGCACCCGCCAGTACTTCAAAGGTAATATGTTGATTAGGCGCAATATGATCGAAATTAACCACCAGATCATGCGCTTTCTCGACAAATACCGGATTCACATCCTCACTGGCAAACTGCTCAGTGTGTGAAACCAGCTCCATACTCTCGAAACCTAACTTAAACGGTTCGCGAAAATCCTGTGGATATAGCGTCTTATTACCGTGATTAAACAGCGTGATTTGATAGCGAATAAAGTGAGAAACCGGCGTTTCCAAAAAGACTAACTCAACACCTGCGGGGCTATTGGCTTCGATGAGGGTATTGGCATAAATCACGGTTAACGCTTTGACTGAGCGGTTTTTCAGATAGGCATAAATGCCAAACAGAAAGCCTGCTACGCCAATAATAATTGAAATCCATTCCAAACTATTAAGCCTCTTTATACGCCACAACTGGGGGGAATTTTATCACTTCATGCTGATTTGAATTCATCTTAAAAGCTGATTTACCCAGATACAAGGTTTAGACCGTGTTTATTTAGTGATGGCAGAATTACACCATGGGATTTGCATTTGCAAATACTGGCTGTGCTAAAATCCAACCTTAATTATCATAATCGAGGGACTGACAATGCTTAAGTGGGAAGATGTGCTCGCGTTTGCTAAAAACGGCAACCCAACACCGGATAAGACGGTTACGCTGAGCGAGGCAGAATGGCGTGAAAAGCTGACGCCAGATCAGTTTCAGGTCACTCGCTTAAAAGGCACCGAGCGCCCGTTTAGCTCTGAAATGTGCAGCCTGTTTGAGCCCAGCATTTATAGCTGCGTGTGCTGCGATACTTTGTTATTTGATGCGACTGAAAAGTTTGAGTCCGGCACCGGCTGGCCTTCATTTACTCAACCGCTGAAAGAGAATGGCGTGTCGTATCATCTGGATCGCAGTATGGCCAGTGATCGCATTGAAACGCTGTGCAATACCTGTGGCGCACACCTAGGCCATGTATTCCCTGACGGCCCACCACCGAGCGGATTGCGCTATTGCATGAATGCGGTCGCGCTGAAAAAAGTGGACTAATCGCTTAACAGCTAAAAGACACCATCAAAAAAGCCGCAATCATCTGCGGCTTTTTTGTGCGCTTAACCTAGTCTAACGATTAAGCAGCAGTCATCTCAGTCATCACTTCATCCAGCGTGCTAACCATCTGAGTAATCTCAGCTTCAGTTAAATTCAACGCAGGCACAAAACGCAGCGCATGAGTTTGCGGTGCATTGATCAGCACTTTTCGCTCCATACATTTCGCTGAAATCACATTGGCATCCAATGTGCCAGTATCCAGTGCCAGTATCAGACCCATGCCGCGCACTTTACCCAAACCAAATTTCGCAGACAACGCATCCAGTTCTTTAGTCAGTTGCTCACTGCGCGCATTCACCATCGGCATAAAGTCAGGCTCAGCCAATCGAGTCAAAATTGCCAGCGCGACAGACGTCATTAAGGGGTTACCGTTGTAAGTACCGCCCTGCTCGCCAGGTTCAAACACACAACAAGATGATTTAGCCAGCAGTGCAGAAATCGGCACGCCGCCACCCAGGCCTTTACCCAAGGTCATCACATCAGGCTCGATGCCAAAAGCTTCATAACCAAACATGTGACCGGTACGGCCAACACCTGTTTGTACTTCATCCACAACCAATAACAGATTGTGCTCATCAGCTAATTTGCGCAGGCCTTGCATAAAGGCTTTTTCCGCTGGAATAACGCCGGCTTCACCCTGAATTGGCTCCAGCATAATCGCAACGGTTTGGTCATCAATCGCGGCTTCCACTGCGGCCAGATCATTATAATCAACCTTGGTGAAACCCGGTGTTTTAGGCTCAAACATCGGTGCAAACGCGGCTTTACCACTGGCTGCCATCGTCGTTAGCGTACGGCCATGGAATGCGCCATTGAACGTGATGAATTTATACGCGCCATTCTTATTAACCTTACCCCATTTACGGGCCAGCTTAATTGCGCCTTCATTGGCCTCTGCACCACTATTGGCGAAGAATACCTGATCAAATACCGAATGCTTCACCAGCATATCCGCACATTCAACCATCGGGCCGTTATAAAATGCAGGGCTGGCGTTAATCAGGCGCGTTGCCTGCTTGGTCAATGCTTCGGTAATTTCCGGTGGGCAATGCCCCAACGTATTCACCGCCCAGCCCTGAATGAAATCCAGATAGCGGTTACCCTGATTATCAATCAGCCAACTGCCTTCTCCTTGTTCAAATACAATGTCTGGCCGCTTGGCAATCTGCATGATTGAATCGTATGCTGTCTTCATCGGGTTTCCTTATTAATCAGCGAATTTTGTGTTAGTAATGGACAATGCTACACCGCAATCAATAAGCTGTATAGACTGCCGCGAACATCCTTAGACTCTGTCTGCGGTTATTAATTCTAGTCGATCAAAAAGGCTCCGTTATGTCGCAAACCGCCAACCTCATTCACACCTTAAAACGCCTGCTAAAACAGCATGGCAAAACCTATGCGGATGTGGCCGAGTGCTTAGCGCTTTCTGAGGCGAGTGTTAAGCGCTTGTTTTCAGAGCAGAACTTATCCCTGCAACGCTTGGATGCGATTTGTGGCTTACTGGAAATTGAGATTTCAGATCTGGTGCGCACCATGCAAGCCGAACACAATACCTCGATCAGCGAACTCACCCATGAGCAGGAAAAGAAAATCGCGGATAATCTCGACCTGCTAATGATCACGGTGTATGTGCTCAATCGCTGGAGCTTAAAGGATATTACCAGCCGCTATAACTTCACCGAAGCCGAATGCATTCGCCACCTGATTCATCTGGATCGCTTGCGGATTATTGAATTGCTACCGGGTAATCGCATCAAGCTATTAGTCTCGCCTAACTTTAAGTGGCGCGATGATGGCCCAATTATGAAGCTGTTCTTAGCCAAGATTGAAACCGAATTTTTCCGCACGAATTTCAGCCGTGAGACTGAGAAACTGGTCGTACTCAATGGCATGTTAAGCGATGCCAGCAATGCCCTATTCCAACGCAAAATGGCGCAACTGGCTAAAGATTTCGATACGCTGAGTAAAGATGATGCGGATCTGCCGATTGGCCAACGCAAAGGCTATACCTTGTTAGTCGGCCTGCGTGACTGGAACTACGAGCGCTTATTTGGCCAGCAGCGTAGGACTTGAGCCCGCACAAGCGCGTTACACAAAGCCTATGACTAACTCCACGACTTAGGCGCAAGTCCAACTCCCAGACTCCCGATCTACCGCAACCCTTCCCCTTGCAATCGTTCAATTACTTTGTCCATTTTTCTTACAATACCGAAGCAAAGTATCGAATAATAATACCTAAAGGCGTGTAATTTTCATTTATCGACACATTTGTTGCTCCAATCGATACTATTCACCTAATCTTCAGTCATCGAAACACAACACACTAAAACAACACGATGCGAGGAAACACTATGAGCGATGCAACATTACAACCGAATTCGACTAGCTGGTTATTATTCGTGAAGCTGACCTTCGGAATCTCAATCGCAGCCATGGCCGCCTTCATCTTCTTTATGGAAGGCAGCTTGTTGATGAGAGGCTACCTGGCGCTGAACTCTCTGTTCCTGATCAGCTCCACCATCATGATGTCAAAAACCATGCGTGATGAGCACGAAGCGCAAAGCCTGATCCACAAGATCAGCGAAGCGAAAACCAACAAAATCCTGAAAGAATACACGGAATAAGGTGACGGCCATGATGCAACTTATATACAAATTATCGACCGCCATTCGTGGTGGAACCCGTGAAGCGCTGGAGTCAGCAGTCGACACCAATGCGATTCGGATTATGTCGCAGGAAATTTACGAGTGTGAAACCAACCTCACCGAGTCCAAACACCATTTGGCCGAGGTCGTCGCTCAAAAGCTCAGCCTGAAACGTCAGCTCAATGCACAACAAGCATCGATCAGGACGCGTGAAGCCAGTATTCGCAGCAGCTTAGAGCAAGGCAATGAGGCCAAAGCCATGCAGCAAGCCGGTGAGCTGGCACAGCAGGAAAGCTTTCTGGCACGCCAGCAAGAGCAGTTCGATAAGCTGGAAGAATATGAGCATACCCTACTGCAAAAGCTGAAAAATACGGCGTATGTGCTGGGCCAATATCGCAGCGAGCTGAGCATGGCAAAAGCCACGCAGCAGGCGCAAAAGTCGATGGGGAAAATCTCAGTACACGCCAATCAACATGGCGATGCGTTTTCCAGAATGCAGGAATCTCTAGACCGGATTCGCCAGAAACATGAAGGCTTTGATGATCATCTGCAAGCGATGCAGGATATTGATGCACAACTAAAAGGCGAGCCGGACAGACAACAACAAAACCAACAACAAGCCGAAGCCGTACTGGCTCGATTTAAATAATAACAATAAGCTTACCCGCGACCTTATTCTTAGGTCGTGGGTATTTTTATAGCTTTAATTGAATCTATATACCTGAAGTGAAACTATCCCAAGCATACGTTCAACAGCGTTTGCCACAGGAGCCACCTTCTGAGGGATCGTTGATATTTGCTATTTCGAATTACTGCCTAACGCCACATTAAGGTGTGAGCCACGCTACCACGAAACCTAAACCATTGCGCCGTAAACACAAAACCTTACCTTGAACTGAAAATACCAAGAGTTGGGAGTCACTCTTAAGTGCTTTGTAATAACACCGCTAGCTAGGATTAATTTCCGACAGCCATGAACTAATTGTTTTGAGCAAATCTTGTGGTGTGCGCCCCATTCTATTCATTTGAATTTTCCCTTCTTCCAACATTTGTTTTCGTGCGTCTTCGTCAGCTAAGTCGAAGCGTACAAGCTTATTAACATATTGAAGAGAATAATATGACTCGGAAGAACTGATTTCGTCTAACCTGGCTGATTCAATAATATGGCTAGAATTTAATTTTCCATTTATCACTTTTAAACAATTTGGCTGACAGGCTTTCAGATAACACACCATAGCAATCATATACTGATATTCTTCAAGGTATCGTTGACTACCTAACATATTATTTATGATGGAGAAATAAGACAGCATACGCTCTATCTCTCTGAATGATGGTTGATAAAACTTAACGATATCACTCAGCACAGAAACTGACTCAGTGTTTGCTATAACCTCATTTTCCTCTTTCATTGCAGAAAGAGCGTTTTGTAAAAATTGATAACCATTATCGTTATATTCACTTGAAGCACGAGGCATCGTTAACCAGACATTGATGAACTTATGAAGATAGTTTGTAGGGTCGATTCCTTGACCATACTTGGATTTGATTGATTCTTCTAATTGCTCTCTATTAGTAACTAGAAGGAAGGTTATACCTTGAACAGAGAACAAGTGCTTCACTTGTTCGAGCAACTCTAAAGCGAAATCAGGCTTGCAGCGATCAAGTTCATCAATAATAAATACGATCGGCTTACCACCATTGACTTCACTAGCAAAACTTGACAGATAATTCCTAAATTCTTTCAGAGCCAATTTATCTTTTTCTGCGTGTTCAAATCTTTCTTTTATCAAGTCATCGACTTGGTCTGCAACCAAGTTCGATAGCTCTTTCTCTGCCATATCAACAGCACTACCATCAACAATACCTGCCGTACCTACTTTAACAGACACTTTCAAAGCCCCTCTTACAAGAGACTTAGCTGCCTTGGTAGCTTTATCTTTAAACTTTGTCTTCGTTTCTTCATCTTCGACTGAGATGAGTTGATAAATTTCAGATGCCAACGTTAAAAATGGATCTTTCTGATAATCATTTTCAAAAGCGTCAAAGTAAATAGATATAATTTCTGGTTCTCTGTGGTTCTCAAGGTAACCACGCCACATTTTTACAAATGTACTTTTACCCTCTCCCCAGCCAGAATCCAATGCTATAACAGGGCTTCCACCTGAATTTTCAACAAGGTTAGCAAGCCTTTCACCAAAGCCTTTTCGTTTGAATATATCTATATTCGGACTAAATCCGCAGTCACTAGAAATCTGAACTTCAGGTACGACTATCTTCACATTAAATCCTTATATTGATATTTTTGGTGGAGCCTATTGAGGTGTTATAACGTCATTTTAAGCTGCAGATTGCAGTTGGCTAAAATAAGTAAGGCACAAACAAAAAGCCAACTGCAATTTTTCCGACTTGAAAACCTTTGCTAGGTGAGTTATTCACCATGCCCCAATAACACTATTACCTGTTAAGGATATAGAATTTAATTTACCTTTAACATCACCAATTTGAATAGATTTTTGCATTTTCTTGGGGGGCTTTTTATACCACCTGCTACATATTTCCCCCAGATCCGAATAAGCAAGGCTAGAAGATAAGTACTCCATTCTATTTTTTAAAATTGCAGGGTTTACCTCAAAATAAAAATCACCTTCGTTAACAAGAGAACTAACAGAGCTAGCCATAGATGAGAGTGGTTTTTGAATCATTTTATTTGGAAGAGAGTTTTTACCAGTATTAATATCAGAAAATGCTGGAGCCATAAAATCAAATAACCATCCGTCCGCGATAACCCAACAGTGAAAAGCATCCATATTTGATGTAAAACCATCATCTACTAATTCACCAAAAGTTAGAATGTCATCATTGCCACCCAAGTGATACAAGCAAAGGCCGGCAACAGGTTGAGCATCCATTTTATAATGCTCTCGCAATATATGTGCACCATAGAAACTAAAAAAAGTGCATGCAACAGTTGGGTCTGCACTTTCATTTAGAATAATCGTATTGATCGTTTTATAGATTCTTTCGTAATCCTTCAGTCTAATCTTCATCAGAACTCTCGATTCACCTAACGGTTTAATATCAGGATGCGGTGACGCACAGGATATCCCGCTTCCGCTTATCAGGTTGTAGTGGATTCCAGATAGCTCCCCCCATCCCCTGTAAGCTGTTGATTTTTAGAAGAACACAAAAACTAAGTCCAATACCTGCCAGAACTATACGGAATCCATCAAGGCCAAACAATGGTTAATTTTCTTTCAACAATGACTCATGATCACCATGAATGACTGAAATGCCAATCAGATCATGAAGTAGGCAGCAGCAAAATCCAAGGATACTTCACCCCTAAACTTTGCCACTCACCAACTCACCAACTCACCAACTCACATCAAACATCCACGTCATCCATGCGCGCCTTTCAACGTATCGGGATGTATCAGGCCGTTTTTAGCCTCTTATACTTGATGCGTTCAGGATTCAATTCCTTGTTTCCATGACGGCGCTTAAAGTCTTCCTCATAGTCACTGTAGTTACCCTCAAACCACACCGCTTGTGAGTCACCTTCAAACGCTAGAATATGAGTCGCAATTCGATCTAAGAACCAACGATCATGCGAGATAACCACGGCACAACCTGGAAAATTTAGCAGTGCTTCTTCCAGTGCACGCAAGGTTTCCACATCAAGGTCATTGGTCGGCTCATCGAGCAGCATTAAGTTGCCGCCGGATTTAAGCAGTTTAGCCAGATGTACACGGTTACGCTCACCACCAGACAAGTCGCCAACACGTTTTTGTTGGGAGTCACCCTTAAAGTTGAAGCGTCCGCAATAAGCACGGGACGATATCTGATAACCACCAACGGTAATGATCTCCTGGCCATCGGCAATTTCTTCCCAAACCGATCGATCATCAGCGAGCGAGTCACGTGACTGATCGACATAACCAATCTGCACGCTTTCACCGACGATGAACTCACCTTTATCCGGCGTTTCTTCGCCCGTGATCATGCGAAACAGCGTGGTCTTACCCGCACCATTAGGTCCGATAATACCGACGATGCCACCTCGGGGTAGATTGAAGTTGAGGTCTTCATACAGCACCCGATCACCAAACGATTTACTGATGCCTTTGGCTTCAATGACCAAATCACCCAGACGTGGGCCGGGGGCAATGTAAATCTCATTGGTTTCTGAGCGAGCCTGATAATCACTGGAGGACAGTTCTTCAAAACGCTGCATACGCGCTTTGCTTTTCGCCTGACGTCCCTTAGGGTTTGAGCGCACCCATTCCAGTTCTTCTTTGATGGCTTTGAGGCGGCCTTGCTCGGATTTCTTTTCCAGCGTGAGGCGCGTTTCCTTTTGATCAAGCCAAGAGGAGTAATTACCTTCCCACGGAATACCTTGCCCGCGATCCAGTTCCAAAATCCAGCCAGCCACATTATCCAAAAAGTAGCGGTCATGCGTTACCGCAACCACTGTACCTGCGAAGTCTTGCAGGAAGCGTTCCAACCAAGCAACGGACTCTGCATCAAGGTGGTTGGTTGGTTCATCGAGAATCAACATGTCGGGGGATGACAACAACAAACGGCACAGTGCAACGCGGCGCTTCTCACCACCAGATAGCGTGCTGACATCTGCATCCCAAGGCGGGAGGCGCAAAGCATCCGCCGCGACTTCAAGTGTATGCTCAAGGTTTTGCACATCAGAGGCTTGTAGGATATTTTCCAAACGACCTTGCTCAGCGGCCAGTGCATCAAAGTCTGCATCAGGCTCTGCATAAGCGGCGTAAACAGCGTCCAGCTTTGCCTGCGCTTCTAAGATCACCGCTAAGCCTTCTTCAACATTACCACGTACGTCTTTGTCAGGGTTTAGCTGTGGTTCCTGTGCCAAATATCCAATGTTAATACCGGGTTGTGGGCGAGCTTCACCGATGATGTCGGTATCCAGCCCCGCCATAATGCGCAGCAAAGTCGACTTACCCGCGCCGTTATAACCGAGCACACCGATTTTGGCACCGGGGAAAAAGTTAAGGTAGATGTCTTTGAGGATGTGCTTACCGGGTGGGACAACTTTGCCCACCCCATTCATTGTGTAAATGTATTGGGCCATTTGCAGCGTACTTCCTGTTATGAATATGAACAAGATTATGCCGTATCGCGGTGGTGGTTCCTAGTGCGCTCTAGGATAGTCCTTCAAACAGCGGAAGCTTTGCATCCCTCAAGCTTCATGCCACAATTACTGCATGAAATTTAAAATCCTCGAAAAACAGACACCTTTTAAGCGCTTCTTTCAGATTGATATTTACCAGTTTCAGCATGAGTTATATGCCGGCGGCTGGTCAAATACCGTCACTCGGGAAGTTTTTGAACGTGGCCGTGCCGTGGCCGTGTTATTACACGATCCGGTAGCCGATACGCTATTAATGGTTGAGCAATTCCGCCCCGGTGCGATTCGCGATCCGGATGGGCCGTGGATGCTGGAAATTGTAGCGGGAATGGTCGAGGAAGGCGAAGAAGATAAGGACGTGGCCCGCCGTGAAGCGATGGAAGAAGCCAATTGCGAAGTGACCGACATGGAGTTCATTATGGACTACTACCCGAGCGCGGGCGGCTCAACGGAGTTGATTGCCTTGTACTATGCCGCGGTGGATTTATCGAATGTTGAAACGGGCATTCATGGCTTGGATACCGAAAATGAGGATATTCGCACCTCGATTGTGCCACGTGAAACCGTGATGCAGTATTTGAAACAAGGCAAGATTAAAGCCTCGCTAGCGATTATTGCCTTGCAATGGCTGGCGCTGGAAAAATCCAACGCCAACACATAGGTCAGTGATTATTGCTCGACGCAGTCCACGTAGTAGCGATTAACACCATCAATCTCTTCAACGCCTAAGCCGTGTACATCGGTTTCAAAGCCTGGGAACTTCTCATTAAACACGCGTGAGAATTTCAGGTAATCCACGATAATCTTATTGAAGCGCTCACCGGGAATCAGCAATGGAATGCCCGGTGGGTATGGCGTCACTAAGCTGGCGGTAATGCGTCCTTCCAACTGATCAACCGCAACACGCTCGATCTTGCGATGCGTCATCATGGCGAAAGCATCGGCTGGCTTCATGGCACATTCCATATCCGACAGATACATTTCAGTGGTTAGGCGCGCCACATCATTTTCGGCATAGAAGGCATGCAGCTGATCACATAAATCACGCAGGCCCATTTTTTCATAACGTGGATTGCGGCCAACAAACTCTGGCAGCACGCGCCACAAAGGCTGGTTTTTATCAAAGTCATCTTTGAACTGTTGCAGTGCCGTTAACAGCGTATTCCAACGCCCTTTGGTAATACCGATGGTGAACATTACAAAGAAGCTGTAAAGACCACACTTCTCAACGATAACGCCATGCTCCGATAAGTAGCGCGTAACGATTGCCGCCGGAATACCAACGTCTTCGCTAAAGGCACCATCCACATCCAAGCCTGGGGTGATAATGGTTGCCTTAACCGGGTCCAGCATATTAAAGCCGTCGGCCAGATTGCCGAAGCCATGCCAGCGATCATTGGGTTTCAGCATCCACACATCGCGCTCGCCAATGGTTTCCTCATCCACGACTTTTGGTCCCCACACTGAGAACCACCAAGAGTCGCCATATTCCTCATCCACTTTGCTCATGGCGCGGCGGAAATGTAAGGATTCTGAAATTGACTCTTCAACTAAGGCAGTACCGGCTGGCGCTTCCATCATCGACGCCGCCACATCACAGCTGGCAATAATCGCGTACTGCGGGCTGGTCGAGCTGTGCATCAAATAGGCTTCATTGAAGATATTCAAATCCAGCTTGGTCTCTTTGGCATCTTGCACCAAAATTTGTGAGGCTTGCGACAAACCTGCTAGCAGTTTGTGAGTTGATTGCGTGGCAAAAACCATGGACTTATCGGTCCGGCCACCATCGCGCGACATAGCGTGCATGCCTTTGTAGAACGGGTGGAACGTCGCATGTGGCAACCATGCTTCATCAAATAGCAAGTTAGCAACCCAGCCATCCAAACGCTCTTTGATCATGCCGGTATTGTAAATAACACCGTCATAGGTGCTTTGGGTCAGCGTTAAAATGCGTGGATTGGTTCCCAGCTTGCTGGCAATCGGGTGCGCGGCAATCTTCGCTTCAATCGCTTCACGCTCAAAAGAGGCCAGTGGAATTGGGCCGATAATGCCGTAATGGTTACGCGTTGGGGTTAAGAAGACGGGAATGGCACCAATCATGGTGATCGCGTGCAATATCGACTTATGGCAGTTACGGTCAACAACGACGATGTCATTATCCGCAACGCACGAGTGCCAAACCATTTTGTTAGAGGTCGAGGTACCGTTGGTGACAAAGTACAGATGATCCACATCGAAAATACGCGCGGCATTACGCTCAGAGGCTGCCACAGGGCCGGTATGATCCAGTAACTGACCTAACTCATCCACCGCATTACATACGTCGGCACGCAGTAAGTTTTCACCAAAGAACTGGTGGAACATTTGGCCAACGGGAGATTTTAGAAATGCCACACCACCGGAGTGCCCTGGGCAATGCCAGGAGTAAGAGCCATCGGCGGCGTAGTTGGTCAGCGCACGGAAAAATGGCGGTGCCAAACTATCCAAATACGACTTGGCTTCACGCAGGATATAACGCGCCACAAAGTCTGGCGTGTCTTCAAACATGTGAATAAAGCCGTTTAATTCCCGCAAAATATCATTGGGAATATGGCGAGCTGTACGGGTTTCACCATGCAAGAAAATCGGGATTTCCGCATTGCGCCAGCGGATTTCTTCAACAAAGGCGCGCAAGGAGCGAATCACCTGCGGCTCGGTCTTACCATTTTCATCCGCTTCGCTGGCCGCTGCGAACTCTTCATCGTCAATTGCCAGAATAAAAGCACAGGCGCGGCTTTGTTGTTGGGCAAAGGTTGAGAGGTCGCCATAGCTGGTTACACCCAGTACTTCAGTGCCATTTGCTTCAATAGCGTCGGCCAGTGCGCGGATACCTAAACCCGAGGTGTTCTCGGAACGAAAATCTTCATCAATAATAACGACAGGAAAACGAAACCGCATAATAGAAATAGCCTCAGGCATGGTAAGAATAGCCTTGATAATACTATGCTTACGCGCGAACTGTTAACAAAACTAACCCGCACCGTACACAAAGCATTGATGGTACTTAAGCTATAGATCCTGTAAGCTTCAGGCCCGCTGATTATGGCGACATACACTATTACGCAGTAAAAAGAGAAAAAATATGAGCTTTGCCTCACTGGGCTTATCTGCCCCTATCCTTGAAGCCGTTAAGGAACAAGGATACGACACACCTTCACCGATCCAAGAAAAAGCCATCCCACTCGTACTTTCAGGTAGGGATGTTATGGCTGCGGCTCAAACCGGAACCGGAAAAACTGCAGGTTTTACCCTGCCTTTATTAGAAATTCTTTCAACTGGTGAGCGTGCCAAGCCTAATCAAATACGCGCACTGGTGTTGACTCCAACGCGTGAGCTAGCCGCTCAGGTTGGCGATAGCGTTGAAACATACGGCAAAAACTTGCCATTACGCTCTGCCGTGGTATTCGGTGGCGTAAAAATTAATCCTCAAATGATGAAGCTGCGCAAAGGCGTGGATATTCTGGTGGCAACACCGGGCCGTTTGCTGGATTTATACAACCAAAATGCAGTTCGCTTTAATCAGGTAGAAGTCCTGATCTTAGATGAAGCCGATCGCATGTTGGATATGGGCTTCATTCACGACATTCGTAAAATTCTATCGTTTATGCCTAAAGAGCGTCAGAACCTGATGTTCTCCGCAACCTTCTCTGATTCGATTCGCAGCTTGGCTAAAAGCATTGTGAATGACCCCGTTGAGATTTCGGTTAGCCCACGCAATACAACAGCTAAAGCGGTTGAGCAATACATTTGCCCAGTCGATAAGAGCAAGAAGTCTCCTTTGCTGGCAAATCTGATTAAAGAAAACCAATGGCATCAAGTGCTGGTATTCTCTAAGACTAAGCACGGTGCAAACCGCTTGGCTAAGCAATTAGATGCAGCAGGTATTCCGGCAACGGCGATCCACGGTAATAAGAGCCAAGGCGCGCGTACTAAAGCACTGGCTGATTTTAAAGCTGGCGCAGTGCAAACACTGGTAGCTACAGATATTGCCGCACGTGGTATCGATATTATCGATCTGCCATACGTGGTGAACTTTGACCTACCTAACGTGCCGGAAGATTATGTGCATCGCATCGGTCGTACCGGTCGTGCAGGTGCATCTGGTTTGGCAGTGTCTTTAGTCTCAGCCGATGAAATTAATCTGTTGCAAGATATTGAGAAACTGATCAATACCGAACTGGAACGCAAACTGATTGATGGCTTTGAGCCAACTCATGACGTGCCACCTTCGCGCTTTGGCGAGAAGCAGCAACGTCCGAGAAAACCGAAGAAGCCAGGTGGCTCAGGCAACCGCGATATTCCTCGTGGTGATAAACCTGCCAGACGCCGTCGTCCTAAGCCAAAAAGCACTACTGGTGCTAGTAGCGGAAATCGCTAATCCGGCTTAATGCACGACATCTGAACCTGCTCCCAATCACTTGGGAAGCAGGTTTTTTTGGCCTAGGATTTAGCCTAGTCGGTGCTTAAATTTCAGTGCCCACGTTTTGAGCTTTGGCGCTTTCATACGCTAAGGTTGCCAAGGCTAAATCACCTAATGGTACGGCTCTGAACATAAACGCTGTTCGCTCTTTGGGTGATTCCCGCCCGCTCACGTCGCCGCACAACAAGCCATTCACATCGCCATTCACCAGCTCAGGGTTCACCAAAGGCTGAGGCATTGCGGCTTCCTGCTGCAAGTCATCCACCAAAATTCGATCAAAGGTGGATAAGCTCTCTGGCATCCATGGGATTCCTAAATCAACCGAACACACAAATGCGCCCTCAGCAATCCAAGCTGCATCAATAAAGGGTTCAACTTTGGTGGTTAATGGGATTGAGGAAACCACTAAATCGGCACCGGTCACTGCTTGTTCGGCGCTCTCACAATCCACCGCCGTTAAACCCATCGACTCGACTTTGGCGATCAGCGCCTGACGATTCTTTAAGCCTCGGCCGAGTAGACGCACTTCGCGCAGCGGGAACATTTCAGAGAATAGTTGTAAGTGGCTAAAGGCTTGAACACCGCAGCCAATAAACGTCAGTACTGAGGAATCTGGATTTGCCATACGCCTTGCAGCGACTGCGCTGGCTGCTGCGGTACGAATCGCCGTGATCCAATTGCCATCCATTACCGCGACTGGCAGGCCGGTTTGGCTATTGAGCAATGTGATGGTGGCATTGATCGCATCCAAACCCTGCTCGCTGTTTTTTTGATTCACCACCAGCGCCTTAACCGCCATATAAGGTGGATTATCAGTTGCTGATAGGGTTGCCATTAGATAACGGCTGTCAGCCGTGCTAATCGCCGCTTTAGGCGCTGAGTACACATTACCCTGACCTTGCTCACGAATCAGCTGCTCTAGTTTATTCAGCATGGCATCTGTTGAGATATCCAGTGATTCCAGTGTTTGCTTTGACAGGTACAGCATGATCTGTGGCTCCAGTTAGATGACGATAGTGGCCGTCATTAAAGCACCATCGCTAGCCCGTCACAAGCAGCCATCATTCCGATTACTCATGGGAGGCTACCGAGATATCACTTTCCAGCGAGCGGCACATAGGCTTTAATGAATGCACTATTTTTCGCCGTTCCGGAGCCGCAGCGCATGAGCAGCACAGCCTTTGTTTCACCTGATCAGATTCGTAGCCAGTTTTCACAAGCCATGTCGGCGATGTACCGTAAGGAAGTCCCGTTGTATGGCGATTTGATTGAATTGGTTGGGGAGGTGAATGCAGCCGTACTGGAATCAAACCCTCAGACGTTACAGCAGCTTGATCGTGGTGAATCGCTGGAAGCCTTGAGTGAGGAACGCCATGGCGCGATTCGCTTGGGTAGCGCTGAAGAGTTAAGTACTATGCGCCGGCTGTTTGCGGTGATGGGCATGTATCCCGTGGGTTATTATGATCTGACGGAGGCTGGCATTCCGGTGCACTCAACGGCTTTTCGTCCGCTGTCGATGGAAGCGCTGCGAGCCAATCCATTTCGGGTATTTACCTCGCTGCTGTGTACCGACCTGATTAGTGATCCAGCGCTTCGTGAACAGGCAGAGTCTGTTATTGCCAGTCGCCAGATTTTCACGCCAAATGCACTAACGCTGATTGAGCGCTTTGAACAAGATGGCGGCTTGAGCGAGTCAGATGCTGCAAGCTTTGTCACCGAATCACTGGAGACATTCCGCTGGCACTCCGAGGCTTTGGTGGATAGTGATACCTACCAGCAACTCCATGATAGTCATCGCTTGATTGCCGATATTGTCTCGTTTAAAGGCCCGCACATTAATCACCTGACGCCACGTACCTTAGATATCGATCTGGCACAGGAAAAAATGATCACGGCTAATATGTCGGCTAAAGCCATTATCGAAGGCCCTCCGACTCGTCAGCACCCTATTTTACTGCGCCAAACCAGCTTTAAAGCGCTACAGGAAACGGTCGCCTTTAAACAAACGGATGGCGAGAGCAAAACGGGTGCGCATACCGCACGCTTTGGTGAAATTGAGCAGCGTGGCATGGCACTGACACCCAAGGGGCGCGAGCTTTATGACCGCTTGCTGGATGATGTACGCCTGCAAGTGCCACATCCTGAGTCAAACCCTGCGGGCTATCAGCAAGTCCTGACTTCTGTATTTAGCGAGTTCCCGGATGATATTGAAACCCTCCGCAAACAAGAACTCGCCTACTTTGAATACCGTGCTGGCACTGGCCTACCAGAAACCACCAATTCACTATTAACGCTGATGTGTGAGCAATCACCAGACTTACTGGATAATTTAAAACAAGGTGAGTTATCAACAGAGATAGATGGCTTGGTTGCATTGGGCTTAGTGACCGTATTGCCGATTACTTACGAAGACTTTCTACCGGTCAGTGCTGCGGGAATTTTTCAATCAAACCTCGGACAAGAAGCCGCTCAGGATTTCACCCAAAGCGCCAATCAAACGAGCTTTGAGCAAGCCTTAGGAACGAGCGTTTCAGACCCATTTGAGTGGTATGAGAATGTGCAACAAAACTCGCTAAAACAATTAGCTAGAAAGTAATTTCAGTCACCTGCGAGACAGCTAGTGTGTGATATAATTCGCCAGCAACCTAATCGTGGTGGAATAAATACTTATGGCTAAAAACACACTAGAAATTCGTGATAAAACAATCTTTGATGGCGTTTTTGTCAAATATTTATTGAAGTTCTTTTTTCGTATCTGGTTTAAATTAACCGGCTGGAAAGCAATGAATTCTGTATCGCCAGGCGCAGGCGTTACTATCGCTGCACCGCATACCTCGAATTGGGATTTTTTCTATGCACTGGGTGCTGCCATCCTGCTGGATATTAAGATTTACTTCTCGATCAAAGACAGCTGGTGTCGCCCTCCGGTAATCGGCAGCTTTATCATGTGGCTCGGTGCGATTCCGATTAACCGCACTGCGGGTTCCAAAGGTCAGGTTGAGCAAATCAAAGCCTTTGTCGATAAGCATAAAGACAGCCATATTTTCTTCCTATTCACTCCGGAAGGCACGCGCGGCAAAACGCAAAGCTGGAAAACAGGTTTTTATCACGTCGCCGAAGATACTGGCTTACCAATCTTCTTAGCCAAGGTGGACTACCAGCTTAAAGAGTCTGGCGTATTCCACAGCTATCAGCTTACCGGTAATAAAGAAGAAGATATCCACGCCATTCAAGAGTCTTACACGACGATTTATGGCAAGTTTCCGAATGATCAGTTTCCAGCGTATGTTGGGCCATTGCCTGAAATATCCGCAGAAGAAGCAGCAATCATGCGAGCGTTATATTCACTTAAAGGAAAGGCCACTCAGGTGGATCTTGCGGCTAAAACTAAGCTGGGTGAGCTTTCATCGACGATGTTGGAGTTTTTGCTGCAAAAGAATATTGTGCAGCGGTCTGACAAGCATGACGAACCTACGTATATGCTGACATTTGTGGGCAAAGGGTATTTGCTGCACTTATTTCCTACGCTAGCTTGAACCAGCAGACCTATTTAACAATTTAATTTTCAAGCTCAAGTACTCCCCCTTTTTCAGGGGGAATCTATCAATGACAAAAAGCACAAGAGCTACTCGATAAATAACGGGACCTGTTTTAGCTCTTGATGAGAAACTTTCTTCTCATCGGTCACCGCACCACACTCGTGGCATTTGAACTCCATTGGTGAGTGTAATATTTTCTTCTTGATGAAACCTCTATGGATTCTTTTTAAGTCAAAACTTCCACACTTGTGACAATACTGCCTTGATGTAAGGTTGCTTAGCTTTTCTGACATCTTAGCCATCTCCCTAGAACTAAATACCCAACAACTAATTCCCATCTCGTATAACTCAGATGGGACTACGTATTATTTATAAATTTTCATAATGTAGCTTAAGGTTACTCTATACCATATTATTGCCTTTAGATATCGCGACTTAAAGACAATAATTTTAAATTTACCAGAAATAAAGGTAAACTCAAGACGCATATTAAAAATATAAGCACAGATGCCCTCAGCTATTAACCATAACACTTTATAAGAAATGTATACGCCTACAGGTTTTCATATTCCGCACTAGTACGATGCAACCCTTTCTCATCTATGGGCAAAAAAAGTGCAGTAAGTCACCCCGTAACAACGCCTCTCAACCCTGCAGCCTTCCCTCTACTCAAAAGCACGATTTGGCACACTGCTTGCTTTGTATTTTATGTGGTAATTAAAACATTCAAAAAAATAATGCTTTTCGGGAGACATCCAATGCAGATTCAAACCATACAAAAGAACCATAGCCGACCGACCTACAACACTGTCAGGCTAGACCATCAGGCAAAGTGTCATTTGTTTATTTCAGAGGAAGCGAGTCTGGAGCTATTAGAGCCCTTACTAAAAGCGTGCGAGAAGCACACAAAGCACTCCTTAGTCGTGGCTGACTTAGATATTAGCGCGATCACCACCGATACCTATCAGCTGATCCCCAGAGCTAAAACATCTCATTATGTGACCCGCTTTCTGGCGAAATACAATAATCACTCGACGGTTTATATTGCAGGGACTGAGAGCTTTATCTGGGATATCCAGAAACTGGTTACGCAAGCGGGGTATTCTCAACAAAACATCCGACTGTTGCCACCAATCTCTAATACGCGCCGCGTGATCTGCACACACTGCTTTACGATTATGGACAATATCAACCATGAGCTAATCCATTGCTCTGGCTGCCAGCGTTCGCTGGAAGTTCAGGATCAGTTTTCGGAGTTGCATGGGGCTTATGCAGGCGTACAGGTGAAAAAGAAGGACTCAAAGCCACCTGTCGTGATAGAGAAGGATCTGTTTTAAGCGAATGACAATGAAACAGAAGCGGATAAGCCGCAATTACCCGAATTGCGTGCATACCCTCTGTAGGCCTTATATTTACGTCACAGTATAAAGTCAATGGCTAGCACAACTATGCCAGCAGCACCGTTAGCCTAGAGTCTTAGTCACGCTGTAATTTCTCAGCAACCCAGATAACATGCTCTTCGCTGCCATCCTCATTTCCGGGCACATTAAACTGCTCAACCATAAAACCGGCACGAATTAATTTACCTTTAAGGCGATCGTCTGCGACTCGCGACCAAATGGCCAGCACGCCCATCGGCTCAAGTGCTTCAAGGCAGGCCTTTAAGCCACCAAAGGTATACAGCCAGTCATTCTCTTTAAATAGCAGGTCTTCAGGGCCGTTATCAGTATCTAATAAAATCGCATCATAGCGCCCTTTTCTGGAGCGTAAAATCCGCGCAACATCCAATGAATTAACAGTGACTCGCTCATCTTTTAGCGGGAAGCCTAAAGCCTCACCAACAACACCCTCGTTCCACTCTACAACTTCAGGTAACCATTCAGCGACTTCAACTTTAGCTTGGAGGTTCAACTGCTTGAGTGCTTCAACCAGCGTGATGGAAAGCCCTAAGCCACCAATCAGTACTTTAGGCTGAAGCCTTTTGCTAATGACTTTACAGGGGAGTTTTGCCAGCTCTTGGCGCGACTTCACATTTACCGAGTTCATCCAGTCTGGGGCGGCTGGATCTGTCGTCAGAGTAAACGTATCACCCAAGGTAAATAAATGTAGGGTACCTTGTTGACGGGGCAGCTCGGCGGTCCCGAGAAGAGTCGCTTCATCCATGCTGTAAACAATCCATTAGAAAAAAGCCTAGCATAGCATGAGATTAGCCATAGGATAAAAACGAAAATGCCGACCTCCCCGAAGGAAAGCCGGCACTAAAATTATTATTGTTTTGCGAACAGTTATTTTTATGGTTACCTAGAAATCTGCAACGTAACAGCCTTGAGCTTATCCATAAACTTTATGACACGTATTACTGCAAATCACGGTAACTAAGTGTCCTCAAAACCTTTTGAGGTTCAAACTATTTACCTTAGCGTTCTTTTACGTAAGGAACGCCACTGGCTTTTGGTGCAACTGCACGGCCAATAAAGCCGGCCAGCAAAATCACTGTTAGCAAGTACGGTAACGCTTCAATGAACTGTACTGGGATCTCACCAATGCCTGCAATCTTAACGCCTTGCAAACGTACTGCCAGTGCATCAAGGAAGCCAAATAGCAGACAAGCAAACATCACCGGCACCGGACGCCACTTACCAAAGATCAGTGCTGCCAGCGCGATAAAGCCTTGCCCTGCCGTCATATCCCGTACAAACTGCGCATTGTGTGCAGTGGAGATATACGCCCCTGCAATACCACATAACACACCACAGCAAAGCACCGCCAAGTAGCGCATTTTAGTCACAGAAATACCGGCCGTATCCACCGCATTCGGGTTCTCACCCACTGCCCGTAAACGCAAACCAAAACGGGTTTTATAAATCACCCAATAGGTAAACGGCACTGCCAAAAACGCAACATACACGAGAATATTATGACCACTGATAAGCTCTTCGTAGATTTTGCCAATATAAGGCACATCCGCGACGGCTTGCGCTCCCGGTAAATCTAATGAGAGAAAACGTGCTTCATTATCCAAACGTGGCGTTTGACCACCTTGATTAAACCAGTGCAAGCCCATAATCATGGTCAAACCAGCGGCCAGGATGTTAATCGCAACGCCGCTAACCACCTGATTACCACGGTGCGTAATACAGGCAAAGCCATGCAGCAATGCCAGCGCCAGAGACACTAAAATCGCAGCGCCCAAACCTAACCATGCTGAGCCAGTCACAGAAGCGGCTGCTGCAGCTGCAAAGCCACCGGCCAACATCTTACCTTCCAGACTAATATCGACCACACCCGCGCGCTCTGAAAACAAGCCAGCCAAAGCGGCCAGAATCAGCGGCGCAGACACCCGCATCGTGGCATCGAGTGCCAAAATCGCAATATCAAACCACTCATTCATGCTTCCAACTCCCGACGGTTTACACCGCTAACTGACTGGTAGAGCTTCATCAACCAAGGACGATACATAAACTCTAAAGCACCACTAAACAAAATAACCAGACCCTGCATCACCACCACGATATCACGCGTGATATTAGACATTTCAAAGGCCAGCTCAGCGCCACCTTGATACAACACACCAAATAACAGCGATGCCAGAATAATACCGACCGGATGATTTCGACCCATCAACGCAACCGCAATTCCTGCAAAGCCATAGCCTAGGTTGAAGTCCAGCAACAGGCGATGATTTACCCCAAGGATTTCATTCACACCCACCATGCCAGCCAGTGCTCCGGAGATGCACATACTCAACACGATAACGCGAGCAGGTTTGATGCCGGCATAGATTGCTGCTGAGGCATTACTACCCGTGGTACGCAGCTGATAACCCCAGCGCGTATGCCAGATAAATACCCAAACAAATACCGCTGCCAGCAAGGCAAGGAAGATGGATAGGTTCAATGGCGATGCTTCAACTGTAATCCCAAACCACGCCAGTGCTTCATGCATGAAAGGCAGCCAAACAGCCTCCGAGAACTCCGCGCTCTGTGGTGACATTTGGCCCGGCTCATTCAGCACATTCACCATCATATAAACCATTAGCGATGACGCTAAGAAGTTGAACATAATGGTGGTGATAACGATGTGACTACCGCGATACGCCTGCAAGTAAGCTGGAATGTAAGCCCAGGCCGCACCAAACACGGCAGATGCCACAATCGCAATCGGAATAACCAGTAAACCTGGTAGCCATTGCGCCAATAGCAAGCACACTAAACCGGCACCCAAGCCACCGATATACGCCTGTCCTTCTCCACCGATATTAAATAGACCAGCATGGAAAGCGACCGCAACCGCTAAGCCAGTAAAAATAAAGTTCGTGGTGTAATACAGCGTAAATCCAATTCCCTCTTCGTAGCCAAAAGCTCCGTAGATTAGGATTTGAGTTGCCTCAACCGGATCAACACCGATCAGCAAAAAGATTCCTGCCGTGGCTGCAAAGGCAGTCACAATATTCAGGAATGGCAATAAAATTGCGTCCATCCAAAATGGTATTTCGTGGCCTTGCTGGCTCATTCCGTTGCCTCCGCCAAGTCGGTATTCGTCATCATTAATCCAAGTGTTCGTTCATCGGCTTCAGAAGCCGCGACTTCACCGGTAATAAAGCCATCACACATCACCAATATCCGATCACTCACCGAAATAATTTCCTCTAGCTCAACCGACACCAGCAACACCGCTTTACCGGCATCGCGCATTTCGATAATCCGTTTGTGAATAAACTCAATTGCTCCGATATCCACACCACGAGTTGGCTGCCCAACTAGTAAAATATCCGGATCACGCTCCATCTCACGCGCCAGAATTAACTTCTGCTGGTTACCACCGGAGAAGTTAGCCGATTTCAAATCTGGGTCACGCGGGCGCACATCAAAGGCATCCATCAGTTTGCGGCAGTAATCGCGAACTTTGCTGCGGCTCATAATAAAACGGCCGTTGTATTCTTTGTCATTGTGATAGCCAAGTGCGGCAGACTCATACGCGGCAAAGCTATTGACCATCCCCATCTTATGACGGTCTTCCGGCACATGAGCCAAACCAATCCGACGCATTTTAGACGGGCTCACCGGCTGCTGTTTAGTGACCAACGTGCCATTGATATCAATGCTGCCTTCGCTCACCTTGCAAATACCAGAGAGCGCTTCTAATAACTCGCTCTGACCATTGCCTGAAACACCCGCAATACCAACCACTTCACCGGCGCGAATATTAAAGCTGATCTTCTTAACTCGCTCCACGCCTAAGTTATCGCGCACGCTTAGGTTTTTGACCTGAACCAGTGGCTCGCCAACTGTTGCAGTCTCTTTATCAACCTGCAGCAAGACCTTGCGCCCTACCATCAGCTCAGCAATGTCTTCCTTGCTGGTGTCGGCAGTGTGTCGGTGAGCAACCATTTTACCGGCTCGCATGACTGACACGTTGTCGGTAATCGCCATGATTTCCTGCAACTTATGGGTAATCAGGATAATGGTCACGCCCTGATCTTTCAGAGCCTGGAAGATACGGAACAACTCGGTAGTTTCTTGCGGCGTGAGTACACCCGTTGGCTCATCCAAAATCAGGATTTTTGCACCACGGTATAGCGCTTTAAGAATCTCGACCCGCTGCTGCAAACCCACGGATAAGGTCGATACCCGCGCATCCAAATCAACCGATAGGCCATATTCTTTAGCCAGTCGCTTCAGCTCGGTACGAGCTTGTTCGCGGCCTGCTTTAAGCAGCTTTCCACCTTCGTTACCTAGGGTCACGTTTTCCAGCACGGTAAAGGGGTCGACCAACATAAAATGCTGATGCACCATTCCGATACCGGCGGCTAAGGCTTCCCGGGAATTATTAAAGTAATGCGGTTCGCCGAACACCTCGACCTTGCCGCTATCGTATTGATAAAAGCCGTACAAAATACTCATCAGGGTTGATTTGCCCGCGCCATTTTCGCCGACAATCCCGTGGATGGTACCCGCCTCAATCGAGAGGGAGACTTTATCGTTAGCGCGCACTGCGCCAAATCGCTTACTCACATCAGTGAGTTCAATTGCCATGCCTGACTGCATAGAGACTTTTCTGCCCTGATGGTTTTTTACATTAAAAAAGGTGGCTGGACTGGGTCCTGGCCACCTTTATGACTGACTAAATAGACGGTGATAAAATCACCGAACCATTAATAAGTACAGGTGTTATCACTCATGTAGTCATGAACTTTTATTTCGCCAGAGGAGATCAATTCCTTCAACTCACCCATGCGAGCTTCCATTTCAGGTGTAATCAAATCACGGTTATGCTCGTCCAACGCCCAGTCAACACCGCCCGCTTTCAGGTCCATTACCTTAATTTCTGGCTTCCAGTTACCGTCTTTAGCATCAGTGAATGATGCATAAGCCGCTTCGCCCACTTTCTTAACCATAGAGGTCAACATAGTACCTGGCTGTAAATGGTTTTGGTTGCTATCAACACCAATGGCGAAGTTGCCTGTGTCTTTAGCCGCTTGGTATACACCAGCGCCTGATCCACCAGCCGCAGCAAAGATTACATCTGCGCCCTTATCGAACTGGCTCTTAGCCAACTCGCCGCCCTTACTTGGGTTGTTAAACGCAGCACCGGTAGAACCGATCATGTTCTGCATCACTTCAGCGTCTTTATTCTGGTACATCGCGCCTTGCTCAAAACCACACGCGAAACGACGAATCAGAGGAATATCCATTCCACCGATAAAGCCAACTTTAGCGCTTTTAGACTTCATTGCCGCCAATGCACCAACCAAGAAAGAGCCTTCGTGCTCAGCAAAAACCACTGACTGAACATTTGGCTGGCTTACAACCATGTCGATGATTGTAAAACGCGTGTCAGGGAATTCCTTAGCCGCAGTTTCAACGGCATTGGCCATTGAGAAACCAACCGCAACAATCGGGTCCGCTTTACGCTTCGCTAATTTACTCAGACCTTGACCAACCTGTGCTTCGTTTGTTGGCTCAACTTCACGGACTTTAATACCCGTGTCTTTTGAGAATTTCAGGATGCCATTATAAACCGCTTCATTGAAAGACTTATCGTTCTTACCAGCTTTATCATAAATAACCGCTGGAGTTATATCGTCTGCCCACGCATTGGCACACATTAAACCTGCAATCGCCAGCGTTGGAATTAATCGCTTCATGAACTACCTCTAAGAGTCTGTTGTAAATTTAATAAGGAATAGTATATCTATTCATTATTCTTAATATTAGAAATAGCATAAGCCGCTCTCAGGTGCAACGATTTCAACCAGCCAAGCGCTAACTTGCCTGACGCGCCCGACGACCAAAGCGTAACTCCGGCATCAGCTGTGAAATCAGCATACCCAACATAATCAGAACGCAACCCATTGCTGCCCTAACGGTTAAAACTTCATCTAAAACCAGCCAGCCCGCAGCGACCGCAAAAACGGCCTCGGCACTTAAAATAATCGCTGCATGTGAAGGCTTGGCTTTTTGCTGCGCCACTACTTGCAAGGTATAACCAATCGCCGTTGACATCAGCGCGGTGTAAAGAATGGCGGGCATGGCCAGCTTAATGCCTTCCCAATTCCATGGCTCAAAGCCAAGACCAATTGCAGTACTCAATACCCCGCAAAACAGGAACTGTAGTATCGATAACTTCAATGGGTCGTACTGCGGTGCCAGCCAACCAATCACCAAAACATGGCCGGTCCAGAAAAAGGCCCCAATTAAGACTAATAGGTCACCATAATCTAAAGACCAGTCAGATTTAATACTTAATAAATATAAACCGATGAGCGCAATAAAGGCCCCCAACCAAATTCCGGGGCCATTATTATGCTTGAGTGCCAAGCCTGCGATCGGCACTAAAACAATGTACAAACTGGTGATAAATCCGGCTTTTCCGGCGGTGGTATAGATTAGCCCTACCTGCTGCAAAGCCGCGCCACCAAACAGAAAACAGCCTGCAATCACGCCACCGATGATTAAACCACGCACCGAATTTGATTTTGGCGAAACCGGTGGCGGCACACCGGCTGCCGTTTGTTTTGCCAATCGCTGACTCAACCAAATACTCAGTGGAATCAGCGCCAAGCCACCAATCAGGAAACGGATGCCATTAAACGTGTGTGGCCCAATATAGTCCATCCCCAAACGTTGGGCGACAAAAGCCGAACCCCAGATCGCCGCCGTGAACAGGAGCAAAATATTCGCGTGCATAAAAAACCTATCGTAAATCGTCTATCAGGAACCGGACTTGCGAGTACCGGGATTTTGCTTCAGATCAAGCCGGCGCAAAAACTCAGCCATGACCTTATGGTACAGCTCTTTGCCAATCACTTTATCTTCCACCGTGGTTTCGATACTCGGGTTGTCGTTCACCTCGATCACCACCACGCCTTTGTCAGTTTGCTTCAAGTCAACGCCGTACAAGCCGTTACCAATTAAGCCCGCTGCTTTCATGGCGATATCCAATACCTGCTTTGGCACTTCATCCATCGGCAGGGTATCCCATTTGCCTTGTTTGATTTTGCCACCACCGTGATTGATGATCTGCCAATGGCCGCGCGACATATAATAACGACAGGCATATAAAGCCTCGCCATTGAGCACGCCAATGCGCCAGTCAAATTCGGTATAGGTATAGGCCTGCGCCAGAATCAATTCAGAATGCTTAAATAAGGTCGCTGCACCGCTTTGCATTTCTGCGCGATCTTTAACCTTAAACATGCCTCGGGAGAATGAGCCATCCGGTACTTTTAATACCATTGGGAAGCCTAACTTCTCTTCTGCACGCTCCAATCCGCCCTTGCTCACAATCACACTAGCCGGTGTCGGTACTTTATTAGCCGCCAACAACTCACTCAGGAAGATTTTATTCACACAGCGACGAATGGAATCCGGATCATCAATGACCACCAACCCTTCGTTAGCGGCTTTACGCGCAAAGCGGTAGGTATGGTGATTGAGCGAGGTGGTTTCCCGAATAAACAGCGCATCGTATTCCAGCAAGCGCCCAAAATCCTTTGGCACAATCAGCTCAGCATTGATGTCTAACTTAGCCGCAGCCCGAATAAATAGCTGCAGCGCCTTATCATCCGACGGTGGCAGCTTATCTTCAGGGTTGTGCAAAATCGCCAGATCGTAGCGAGCCGTCTTAGCATTCGCGCTTGGCTTCCAATGGGTATTAGAACGCTTCTCTAAAGTTTTAAAGAAGAATGCCAATTGATCAGCGGTGAGATCTGACAAATTCGCCAATTTCAGCGAATGAATGCGCCAGCGTCCGCCACGCTTAAATTCGACCTGAATTAATGGCGCACGGAAGGCTTCATATAATTTACGCGCCAGTGGTTTGAAGGCTTCATTTTCACAGCTACCGAAATGCAGCATGACGCTTAGCTTTGCCGCATCTTCATTGCCAGATTGCTGAGCCAGCACTTTATTCACCGTCGCATCCAGATCATCCACGACTGGACCATACAGCGCTTTGCGCGTGAGATCCTGCAAGGTACTCACCGATGGCTGCACCCGATGACCACGCGCTTCTGCCAGCATTGAGGCATAATAGCCCAAGCTCTGATAAGACAGATTACGGCATAGGTTAATCACCCGTAAATTGCGCTTCTTCAACCAATCATCGCCGGTCAGATAATCGTTTACCGCAACCACCGGATACTCAGGATAATCCGACTTCCAATGTTTTAAATCATCCACCAACAGTAAATATTCAGGCATCTATTCGCACACTCCATACAACGTGCAATAATCATCGCTTCACCACAGATTAAAACCCGTGTGAACTATCAAGAATCTGCCTGAAACCGTCAGACAGCCTATATTTTCTTTGCGAAGGAAGCACTATGTCTGCCCCGCTCGTTCGTCCCGCCGTCTTAACCGACTTGAAGGATCTATTAAACCTTGAACACCTGTGCTTTACCAGCGACTTACTCAGTCGTCGAAGCTTCCGGCATTTTTTAAGCACCACCAGCAACTGCTTCCTTGTTTGCGAACAAGAGCAAAAAGTGTTGGGGTACATATTGGTATTATTACATGAAGGCACCCAGCTGGCGCGCCTGTATTCTATTGCCGTAAACCCTGAGTGTCGAGGGCTTGGTGTGGCACAGCAACTGCTGGATAAAGCCGAGCAAATCTGCGCCCAAAGCGGACGCATTAGTATGCGCCTCGAAGTGCGTCGTGACAATAAAAGTGCAATTGCCCTGTACCAAAAGCGCGGCTATTTTAGCTTTGGTGAATATAAGGATTATTACGAAGATCACGAAGATGCACTGCGCCTGCAAAAGCGTATTTTGTACCCCGGCGAGCGCACCACGCATGTCGATGTGCCCTATTACCCACAGCATACTGATTTTACCTGCGGCCCTGCGGCGCTGATGATGGCTATGTCAGCTTTAAACCCTGAGCAAGCACTGACCGTTACTGAAGAGTTGAGCATCTGGCGTGAAGCCACCACCATTTATATGATGGCAGGCCATGGCGGCTGCAGTCCGGTGGGTTTAGCGTTGGCAGCGATTGAACGTGGCGTAATTACAGAGACCTATCTCTCCACCCAAAGCACACCGTTTATTGATTCGGTGCGCGATGATAAAAAGAAACAGGTTATCGAGCTGGTCCATAATGATTATCTGGAGCGTCTGCAAGCCAAAGGCGGCACCATACATTATAAGAACATTACACAAGATGATCTGGAAGCGGCGCTTAAACAAGGTGATATCCCGCTGATCCTAATCAGCACCTATCGCTTTGATGGGCAGAAAACGCCGCACTGGGTATTGGTAACCGCAATGGATGATCGCTTTATTTATCTGCACGACCCGCTCATCGACGAAGAGTTTTACCGCTTTGAGCTGGATAATCAGTACCTGCCCATCAGCCGTAAAAACTTCGATAAAATGGCGCAGTTTGGCCAAAGTCGCTTACGTACAGCAGTGATTTTAAAGCATCGTCAATCATCGACATAAAGCGCGAGCTTCAGCTGCCATTAGTTCCCTGAATCCGGTGGTTCTACGATCGATTTTTATGATCGAAACCACCTGTTTATATTGTTGGATGAGTTCAATCAGAGCGCGTATAAATCGCACCTGAAGTCGGGATATCCCCCGAACCCGAACACCAACTTATTTCAATTAGGAAATTAATAAATGAACAACAAGTTATTCATGCTGTTATTGGCTTCTACTTTGACTTTCGCAGTAAGCCCAACGTTTGCTGAGTCTCATGCAGAAGAAGCAGCGCCTAGCAGTGAAATGGCTCAGGAAGAAATGGATGAGTTGATTGAGTCTTGCCGCAATGCTGCGACTGAAGCAGAAGTTGCTGAAGAAGACATGGAAGAAGCGATTAGCAGCTGTGTTGCTGAAAACACAGCAACTGGCGAAGAAGCAATGGACGAAGAAGCTGCTGATGAAGCAACGGCTGACGACGAAATGCCAGCAGAAGAAGCTGAAGAAGAAGTACCAGCAAATAACGGCTAATTAGTCCGAATTTGACCAAGGTGGTTAGGCTAGCCCTAACCACCTTTTTTTTATGCCCGCGATTTAGAGATGACAAACTCACACTCTAAATAAGTCAGGCCAGATCTTTAGTTTTAGTAAAGTAGTAATGAAACAACGCGCCGGTTGCCGCCCCTGCGATCGCCCAATAAAGATTCTCCCACGCTGGGAAAAAGCCAAATAACACCAAACTCAATAGCAGCCCGATCAGGCTGGCACTCACATAATTTGCTCTGCCACGTCTGGCTAGCCACAGATAAACCGGTGCACACACAAAAATAGTCAAAAACATCGAGCTAATGGCAGTGAAGAAGTAGAACAACAGCGAACCGCCCAGTGCATTCATAAAATGCCCAAAGCCACCTACCCACAAAAAGTTAAGCATCATACCGAGGAACACCACCAGACTTCCGGCAAAGGCGGCATAAATACCACTGACCAGTGCGTTAATTGCATTTTTTTCGTTCACGTCGTCTCCGGAACTGATTGGGTAAACAGGCTCACCGCGAGCCTATCGTAAGTTTCATAATAATCGTCGGCTAACTTAGCAGCTAAACCTAAACCACTAACATGCCGCTTTCTTTTACAGACTGCATACTCACATAAGTTGAAGTGCTTAATACATTGGGCAGCGTTGAGATTTGCTCACCGAGCACCCGGCGATAGGCTTGGATATCTTTAGTGCGTACTTTAAGTAAGTAGTCAAACTGCCCTGCAATCATATGACATTGCTCAACTTCGGTAATCTTACCCACAGCCGCATTAAAGGCATTCAACGAGCGCTCAGATGTATCGCGCAACTTCACCTCAGCAAAGGCCACATGCTCCAGCCCCAACATTTGTGCGTTTAATTCAGCACGAAATCCTTTAATATAGCCCTCAGACTGTAGGCGTTTCAGCCGTACCTGGCAGGGACTCTTGCTTAGGCCTACCCGATCAGACAACTCAGTCACTGAAATTCGCCCATCATGCGACAGCACTTTGAGTATATGCAGGTCAAATTGGTCTAATTGCCTTAGTATTTGATGATTTAAACTCATTTTTCTATTACTCTTTAAAAAAACAGCTCATTTTTCCCGTTAATTATCAAAATAAAGGATTTTTGGTGATTACACCAGTGATACATTGATCATTCACTTGACCCCTGAGGAGCTAAGCCCATGAACCATCTGAATACCATCCGTCAATCGATGCGCACTGCACACCTCGCAGATGAGCAACTAATTTTGAAAAATTTGATGCAGTCCGCCCCGATTGCACCTGACGTTCGTGAACGCATTGTCGAACGCGCGACGCGTTTGGTAGAAGATATTCGTGCCTCAGACAAACCCGGTCTAATGGAAGCATTCTTAGCGGAATATGGCTTATCCACTGATGAAGGCGTGGCATTGATGTGCTTGGCAGAGGCGCTGCTCCGCGTGCCTGACGCTGACACTATGGATGCACTGATTGAAGATAAGATCGCTCCGTCTTCTTGGGGTGAGCATTTGGGTCAATCCAGCTCCTCACTGGTCAACGCTTCAACTTGGGCCTTAATGATCACCGGTAAGATCCTTAAAGAAGACGAAACCAAAGGAATTGCTAACATTTTGTTCGGGGCGGTCAAACGTCTTGGTGAGCCAGTCATTCGTGTTGCGGTTAAGCAAGCGATGAAAGAACTGGGTAGCGAGTTCGTATTGGGCCGTACTATTAAAGAAGCCATCGAACGCGGCCAGAAGCAACAGAAAATGGGCTTCACATTCTCCTACGACATGTTAGGTGAAGCAGCGCTGACCTCCAGCGATGCACAAAAATTCTTTGATGCTTATGAGAAAGCGATCGCTGATCTGGCAGTACAGTGCAAATCTGACGATATCCGTGAAAACCCCGGTATCTCAATCAAGCTATCTGCCCTGCACCCACGTTATGAAGTGGGCCAGCGTGACCGTGTAATGACTGAGCTGGTGGCAAGCACTAGTAAATTAGCACATCAAGCTAAAGCCGCTGGTATGGGCTTTAACATCGACGCCGAAGAAGCGGATCGCTTGGATTTATCGCTGGATATTATCGAAGCGGTTTTGCGTGATCCAACACTGGCAGGCTGGGATGGCTTCGGTGTGGTGGTACAGGCTTACGGCAAGCGTTGCCCACAAGTGATTGATTGGTTGAACGCACTGGCGACTGAGCTGGATCGTAAAATCATGGTGCGCTTGGTTAAAGGCGCGTACTGGGATACCGAGATCAAACTGTCACAAGCTGAAGGCTTGGCTGGCTTCCCGGTTTACACTCACAAGCCAAACACCGATGCGGCTTACATTAGCTGCTCCAAAAAGCTGCTGGGCATGACTGACCGCATTTACCCACAGTTTGCAACACACAACGCACACACCGTTGCCGCTATTTTAGAGCTGGCCACTGATAACAGCGCCTTTGAATTCCAACGCCTGCACGGCATGGGTGAAGCGCTTCACTTAACCGTATTAAAGCAAGCGAAAACCCGCTGTCGTATTTATGCACCGGTTGGAGCACATCGCGACTTATTGGCTTACTTGGTTCGTCGTCTGCTGGAAAACGGCGCGAACAGCTCCTTTGTAAACCAAATTGTCGACACTAATATTGCCGCTCGTGATGTTGCCGCTGACCCATTTGTTAAAGTGGAAAACAAGCTGATCAACTCAGCGGATATCCCAACGGATATGGCTGGCGTTAACGCGAAAGGCGAAATCGCTAAGCCGTCACAAATCTATCAGCCACAGCGGATTAACTCACGCGGTTGGGATTTGCACAACCTGGATGATTTGGAAGAAATCGAAGCAGCGCGTACGCCTTTCGCTGGCACCACGTGGGAAGCTGGCTACCTGATTGCAGCTGAAGTTGACGATGCTGACCTAACCGGAACGACTATTCGCAACCCTGCTAACCCAGAAGATGTCGTTGGAACAGTTTTGGAAGCCTCTTCTGAAGTGGTTGAAGCGGCATTGGCTTCTGCTAAAGCCTGGACGGATGTTTCAGCCGTTGAGCGCGCGGTTATTTTGAATCGTGCAGCAGACTTATACGAAGAAAACTTCGGTGAGTTGTTTGCGGTACTGGCTCGTGAAGCGGGCAAGATTGCCATGGACGTGATTGCTGAACTTCGCGAAGCAGTCGACTTCCTGCGCTATTACGCCGCTGAGTCTGTTCGCATCGAAAAAGAAACACCCGCTGCGACACCACGCGGCGTGATCGCTTGTATTTCGCCTTGGAACTTCCCACTGGCAATCTTTACCGGCCAACTCTCTGCCGCCTTAGCCGCTGGAAACGCAGTGGTTGCTAAGCCTGCTGAGCAAGCGCCAATTACCGCTTACGTTGCGGTGAAATTACTGCACGAAGCTGGCGTACCGGTTAGCGCATTGCAACTATTACCAGGTGAAGGTTCGGTGGTTGGTGCTCGCTTGAGTTCTGATAAGCGCATTAGTGGCATCTGCTTTACGGGTTCTACCGATACAGCACAGCTGATCAACCGCTCAATGGCGGCTAACCTTGACCCACAAGCTAGCCTGATCGCTGAAACGGGTGGTTTAAATGCCATGATCGTTGACAGTACTGCCCTGCCAGAGCAAGCGGTTCGCGATATTGTGAACTCTTCATTCCAGTCTGCTGGTCAGCGTTGTTCTGCGTTACGTGTGCTGTATGTACAGAAAGACACCGCCGATATCATTCTGAAAATGCTCTACGGCGCAATGGAAGAATTAGTGATTGGCGCGCCATGGGATTACGCCACAGACGTTGGCCCGGTTATCGATGAAGATGCTCAAACACAGATCAACAATCACATCGAAACGGCTCGCTCCGAAGGCCGTTTGCTAAAACAAATGGACGTACCAAAGGCTGGCTTCTTTGTTGCACCAACGGTAATTAAAATCAATAGCATCAATGATTTGGCGCGTGAGATTTTTGGTCCGGTATTGCACGTCGCAACCTTTAAAGCGGAAGAGCTGGATAAAGTTATTCAGGATATCAATGGCAGTGGCTATGGCTTAACCTTCGGCCTGCACACGCGTATTGATGACCGTGTTGAAGAGATCACAACCAAGCTGAAAGTCGGTAATATGTACATCAACCGTAACCAGATTGGTGCGGTGGTTGGCTCTCAGCCGTTTGGTGGTGAAGGCTTATCCGGAACTGGCCCTAAAGCCGGTGGCCCACGTTATGTGCCTCGCTTTATGCAGGCTGAGAATGGTAGCGCAACAGCTGCGACCGATGACGCTGCTCCAACGCTTTCGGTTGAAGCGATTCAGGCTAGCCTGAACAAATTGCCAAACCCAAGTGAGAACTTGCTGGAAGTCTTGGATTTACCAGGACCAACCGGTGAATCTAACCGTCTTTCAAGCTATGCACGCGGCACAGTGCTGTGCCTTGGCCCAACCGCTGAAGCGGCAATGGATCAGGCTAAGCAAGCAGCGAGTGTGGGTTGTGCGGTATTGGCCATTGCGCCAGGTATCGCAGACTCTGGTTCGCCAGCGATTGCGACGCTAGACGGCACGATGGATCTTAAAGATCTGAAACTGCTGGATGGCATTGATGTAGTGGCTTCTTGGGCTGGAACAGATGATTTACGCGTTGCAAGACAAGCATTGGCTTCTCGTAAAGGTGCTTTGATTCCGCTAGTGACTGAAGCGCAATTGGCTGAGCGTTGTGTACTCGAGCGTCATGTATGTATTGATACAACGGCAGCGGGTGGTAATGCCTCCTTGCTGGCAGCTACTCAGGCTTAATCAGCTAGTGTAAAAAAGCCGGGTGATGGACTAAGTATTCTTTTAGTTTCATCATCCGGCTTTTTGTTGTCTGGCTATTTTGCTCAGAGATAGCAAAGCCAGTTTGCATTACCTCTAACAATAAAAAAATCCCCGGCCAGAATACTCCGGCCAGAGACCGTAGGGGACTTTCCTAAGCGTTTCCGCTTACTAGCTTCTTACTTAAGCCTTACTTCCATTCAGTGGTAACACCAACTGCATATTCGATATCACCCTCTCCATCCTTATTTCTTGCTTCAACTAAGAAGCCTGATCTTCCGAATTTGCGCTTATAACCCAGAGACAAGGTATCGTCGTCTTCCAGTGCACCGTAAAAGTCGTTTTTGCCCACATTGTATTTGGCATGCACGCTCCAGATCGTATCGCCATCCTGCTGATTTCTGATACGCGTTTTTAACGTTGCAGGGCCAATATGAGTGGTTCCCGACACGGACACAAACTTATCACCATCTGAAACTACATAACCTGCGGCAACAACCGTCTTTTTAGTCACGTGATGGCGCACAGCAATCGCGCTTTCATCTTCACGTGGATTATGGGAAACACCCACGCGGGTACCGCCGAATTTACGCATATAAAGCACGGTGCCTTTTGGGGTGTTTTTGCAGCCATTGGTGCTAGCACCTAGCAATTTGTGAAAATCACCACCCTTCTGGAGTTTGTCGCAAGCGTTGCTCTGGTCACCAAACCAAATTTCACCAAACTTACCTTTAGCACCCGCACGGATTTCTTCAAAACGAGGCTCATCATCGTCACTGTAGATACCATTGATATCTAGTTCAGTATGAGCCATAAATACCACGCCATTGTGTTTTTTGGTTTTTACATCAAAGTTAAGCTCCGAACCATTCTCCTGAACTTCATCAGCCTTAGAGAAATAGCCTATATTGATATCACCTGAAATTTTGAATTCGTATGCCTGAGCAGACACAGAGAGAGACGCTACCGCGATCGCGGCTGCTAGTGTTACTAACTTCATTTGATTTCCCCATCCTATGTAAATTTGCAATATTTGTAACATTTGTAACATTTGTAACGCTTACAAAATCACGTTTTTCAACGCCAGGAACACACTCTTAACGTTTAAAATTGGTTAACTTGCCACAAGCAAACCTTAATTTGTAATATTTGTAAGATTAATTTCGGCGACAAAATTACATTACCATTTTGTAAAAATCAACAAAAAGTTTTTTACCGAGAACAAATCAACAATAAAAAACCATCGATTTTCGGGTAATGAATAGGTTATTTCAGGGATGTATTTCGGGTGATTTTTAAGCGTTTTTAGATGACATAAAGCCCACTATTTTTTCTTAGCCAGCAGCTCAGCTTTAGTCTAAAGCCATAAAAACGAGGAATAAAACACCAACAACGGGACCAAAAAGAACATAAAGTAACAATAACAATTTGACTTTATTTTAAACAAAATAAAATCATCAAATGGCCCGTTAGAATGTGACAAACAAGGTGGGAAATTTATGAAATAAAAAAGGCCAACAGAGAGTTGGCCGAGGCTCGGGAAGCGCTGAAATGAATCAGCTACCTCCCTATTTTTTTGCTCAATGATGGCTTAGCAGCTAAAAACCGACTGATGCGGTATTTAAAAAACGCCCTAACCAATCATTAAAATCTAAGCGTTATCCTGCTTAACCGCTTCTAACAAACGCTCTGGCAAGTCAGGAACCGCACTAAACACGCGCATCCAGTTTGGAATAAACGGTGTTTCGAGTGGGTTTTTCAGGTACTTTTCACCAGCATCTAAAATGCTACCAGAGAAAAACTCTACCGACTTTTCTTCAGCATGTAGGTCAAGCGTTAGCCCATTAATGTGCGCATCGGCATCATATCGCTCCAGCATATCCAAAGCTTCACGCAGATAAACCGCTTTCAATGCTCTGAAAAAGGCCTTATCCATAATCGTGCCTTCGGTGCCTAGCTTGCGGAAAATCGCCTTAGCAATTTCATAACTCATGCGTGAAAGGCCGCCTTTATGGTCTTCCTCGCCCATTTCCTGATGCTTATGATCGTAGTTATCAGCAATATCTACCTGACACACACGGCGGCTGGTGGTATTGCGATAAGCCTCCGATAAAATCCCAACCTCAAGCCCCCAATCACTGGGAATGCGCATGGCATTAATCAGATCAGTACTTAAAGAAAACTCACCAGACAATGGGTAGCGGAAGGCATCTAAAAAGTCGAGATACTCCGTATGGCCCAACACTTTTTGCAGCGAGGTAATTAGAGGCTGAACAAACAAGCGCGTGACGCGACCACTCAACTGCCCCTTATCATTCACTCGCGTGTAATAGCCTTTGCAAAACTCAAAATCGAGCGCGGGGTTTACAATGGGGTAGAACAAGCGTGCCGGAATATCGCGGGTGTAGGTCAGAATATCGCAGTCATGCAGCGCCACCGCTTTGCTGTTATTTTCCGAAAGAATATAGCCCATGCAGTACCACACATTACGGCCTTTACCGGCTTGACTTGGTCCTAGTTTACGGGCCTCTAACTCATCCGCAATGGCGCGCAGGCGTGGGCCATCGTTCCATAAAATACGTGTCTTTTGTGGCAGGCAGGAAAAGAATTCTTTGGCGTAATGAAACTGCTCCTCATTAGCCTGATCCAAACCAATCACGATTTCATTAATGTAATCAGCACCTTTTAGCTCTTCGAGAATATTGGCCAAAGCCGGGCCTTCCAGCTCGGAGAACAAAGAAGGCAAAATCAGCGTCATGGGCGAGCGCTTCGCAAATCGACGCAAGTCATTCTCAATCTTTTCTAACGAATAACCCGGCAAACGATGTAACGTGGTTATTGGTCCATTTTGTTTAAAGTCAGACATAAATTCCCTTAAGTTGATTTATTATTCGTTAAGTAACTGCATAATCGTGGCATTCCAGCCGGCGGGGCCAGCCAGTTTGGTGCGAATTTGGCGTTGCGTCTCGCGCTCCGGTAGGTCAAACACGGTGCCATCGGGGTTGTACACAATGACTGCAATATCAGCCGCCGCCAGCATATCTTTATCATTTGGCCCATCACCCAGTGCTATCACTAAGGGCTTTTCAGATTGCCCTACTTGCTGCGCATCGACCAGATACTGCATCGCCATCACTTTATCGGCCTGCCCCATAACATGCCAGAAACGTCCGCCGCGCTTTAAGCTCAAGCCGTTTTCCGCTAGTTTCGCTTTAAATGCTTCCAACTCCTCCGCATTATCTTGCCAAATTAACGGCTCGCTGGCTTCGCGTTGTTTGGCTCGGGCTGCAGCTTCAATATCTAAACCGGTTACCTCGGCAATATCTTCCGCGCTCCAGTCATTAAAGCCGGTAAATTGATAATCATAGCTGTCGCGCAAGCGCTTGAGGCAGTCGCAAATTGAGGCATAGTCTGCGCCCAATATCTTAATTTCACCGGTTTTCGGGTAAGCAATTAAGCTTCCATTTTCGGCAATGCGAGGGGAGTCGAGCCCGATATCGGCTGCGATAAATTCGATTTCACTGAGAGTCTTGCTGGAGTTTAAAATAACGGGGATGTGCAAAGCAGCCAGCGCGTCCAGCGCAGTTTGTGCGGCGGCGTGACTATAATTGTGATGATCGAGCAAGGTTCCGTCCAGGTCTGTAAAGACCAAACAGTTTTTCTGCATAAAACCATACCTCCGGAAGCGGCTAATAAGTTGTTTTTATTGCATTTCCTCCAGACCTTTCACACTGCGCTGAGCACTAATAAATAGTCGCCTTAAACTCAGTGTGGGGTCGGTTAATGCTATCACACTTTAAAACAAATGGGCGTGCCTGCTTTATACCCGCAAATTTATGCTGGCAGTTTACATTCCGATAAGATCAGCGCAGCATTACCGAAAGTGACCGCGTTTTACCGAAGCCGAGCTTGCACCAATATGAAAGTTCGGCTGACTTTATAGACACAACTAAGGAGATAATCATGGATTCACCCGTACATTCTCTCAATTCATTATTCGCCCAGCTGGGCTTAGCCGATGACGATGCAGCGATTGAGCAATTTGTCGCATCCCATAAGCCGATTCCTGCCAGCGTAGAGCTACACGAAGCCGACTGCTGGAGCGACTCACAGGCCGCTTTCCTAAAAGAGTCGATTACTGAAGATGCGGACTGGGCAGAAGTGGTCGATCACTTAAACGCCATGCTGCGCTAAATATCATTGCTAAAAGCCGCTAAAACGCGGCTCAACACTCGCTAACCGACAGGGGACTCATTGCAGTCCCCTGTCTTATTCTCCACACCCAAAAACAATAGCGTATTAGATTAGTCGCAAAATAGTATTGATCTCCGAAAGCGATTTCGGTAATATCAAAATCGCTTTCGGAGCACATTTTCGAATGGAGGAGGTCCAGATGGCATCAAATATCAATCTGAAGCAGTTGGCTGAACATGTAGGGCTTACACCTAGCACCGTGTCGCGCGCGCTGAATAATTATCAGGATATTAGCCCCACCACTCGTCAACGCGTACAAGCCGCTGCCGAAGCACTCAATTACCGCCCTTCTCGTGTGGCTCAGCAACTGGCCCGTGGTAAATCCCGCGTTGATACCGTTGCTTATGTTATGCCACCTGGCGTACACCGTTTTTCTGATCCGTTCTTTGCCAGCTTTATTGCCGGTATTGGTGACACCCTCACCGCCGCCGAACGCGACCTACTCATTACCATGCCCGCTTGTGAACGCTCTGAAATTGAGGTTTACCGTCGTCTGTTACGTGAGAATAAGGCAAATGCCTTTATCGTTGCCCGTACCCGACCACAGGATGAGCGCATCAAGTTACTGCAAGACAATAACATTCCCTTTGTGTGCCATGGCCGCACCAGCCGCTCCAAAAGCTACAGCTGGTTTGATATGGACATGCTGGCTGGCGCCAAGTTAGTCGCTAAGCGCTTTATCGCGCAAGACCGTAAACGTCTGGCACTGATTACGCCGCCAGAAATGTTTAACTTCTCGCGCCTGCTGGTACAAGGCTACAAACACATTATTGAGCGTAGCGAAGGTATTAGTTTGCAACTGCAAGAAGGCGACATGAGCGAAGCCTCCGGGTTTAAAATTACCGAGGCGTGGTTAAAAGATACCAAATCCATTCCCGATGCGATTTTTTGTGGCAGTGATGCCATGGCGATTGGTGCGATGAATGCTATTCAGCAACATGGCCTGAGAGTGGGCCCAGATATCGCCGTGATTGGCTATGGCGATTTTCACTTAGCCGCTTATGTATCGCCCTCGTTAACCACCTTACGCCAACCGCTGAAAGATGCCGGTGAGCAAGTGTCCCGCATGTTGTTACGCTTGCTGGAAACGCCCGATTGCGAACCGGAGCATATGCTATTACCGCTACAACTGATTGAACGTGATTCTGACCGTAGAATCGATTGAGCAAGTCTCTTGACACTTTAGGAGGAAATAAGAGATGACGAGTATGAAACCACCGATGAAGAAAATTGCACTGGCACTGGCCGCCACGCTGATGATGAGCAGCATGGCATCTGCTGACACACTGCGCTTCTGGACCACAGAGGAGCAGCCTGAGCGCCTAGCCAAGCAACAAGAAACTGCGGATAAATTCAAAGCCACAAGCGGCATTGAAGTACAAATCATTCCAGTGACTGAGAAAGATCTGGGGACTCGCGCAACCGCTGCATTAGCCGCTGGCGATCTACCGGATGTGATTTACTTCCCGCTGCAGTACGCACTGCCTTGGAGTGAAGCCGGTATTTTGGATACCGAAATCAATACCGACCTCATTAATGCACTGGGCGTCGATACTTTCGCACCGGGCGCACTGAATATGGCTAAGCTGCCAGAAGGCTACGCCGCCGTTCCGGTTGATGGCTGGACTCAGTTAGTGCTGTACCGTAAAGACCTATTCAAAGAGAAAGGCCTTGAAGCACCAACCAGCTATGCAAGCATCGCTAAAGCTATCGAAGCGCTGCACAACCCACCCGAGCTTTACGGCTTTGTTGCACCGACTAAGATTGATGAAAACTTCATGAGCCAAGTACTGGAGCACGTGTTCCTGGCCAATGGCGTATCACCAGTAAACAACGATGGCTTCTCACCGCTGGATGAGAAGAAAACCACTGAAGTATTAGACTTCTACAAGACGTTGGTAAAAGCCTCTCCTCCGGGTGACCTGTACTGGAAGCAGTCTCGCGAAATGTACTTTGCGGGTAAAGCAGCGATGATCATCTGGTCTCCGTTCATTCTGGATGAACTGGCGGGTCTGCGTGACTCTGCGCCACCAACCTTGAACAGCGATCCTGAGTCTACTGAGCTGGCATCTAAAACGGGCGTAGTGACTCGCTTTATGGGCCCTAGCAACCCAGATGGCGCAGCATGGGCGGATATCCGTTACTTTGGTGTAACTAATGATGCCGATACTGAAGCAGCTGAGAAATTCATCAGCTTCTCAATGGATGAAGGCTACACCAACACGTTAGCTATCGCGCCAGAGGGTAAATTCCCAATCCGTCGCGGTACTAAAGATGAGCCGACTAAGTTCTTAGACGCGTGGGCAAAACTGCCAGTGGGTGTTGATCGTAAGAAGCCACTGTCTGAAGCTTATGATGCAGAAACCATCGCTTCAATCACTGAAGGTTTGGCCACAGCTGATCGCTGGGGTGTGAAAGAAGGTCAGCTGGGTGCTGCTTCTAAGATCATCAACTCACAAGTGATCAATCGTTTAGTGCGTGAATACGTTGATGGTGCACGCGATGCAGCGGCAACGGTTAAAGCGATGAACGAAGAGCTAGGTAAAATCGATTAAGCCATTGGTTTAACGAGCGATCAGGCTACCAGGCCTGAGTTGGTGGGTGCGGCCTCAAACACCGGACCCACCATCCCAATTTTTACAGGTTAACCCCTACCCAATCACGAGCATTCATAGCATGAGTACTACAGCCGGACCAATGGCGCGGCGCGAGGCAAAACTCGCCTACAGTATGCTGCTGCCAACCATTTTCATCGTCTTCGCGATCGTGTTGCTACCCTTGGTAGCGACCTTCTGGATTAGCGTGAAGCCGGTTACTTTAAATGATCTACGTGCGCCAGAAGCAACGGTCAATACCCGCTTGCGTGGCTCACTGGAAAACGTTGGAGACACCGCAACCCTCGAATTTCGAATACGCAACAGTTCGCAACAAAAGCAAGTAACAGACGCTTCACTCCGGACCACACTGCCGGATGGCATTACGATTACTGAGCTGGATAGCCGCTGTCAGTTAGCCGCCTCTGAATTAAGCTGTGAGTTTGGTGATATTCCCGCCAAATTTAGCGAGCGCTTAAAGATTCCAGTGACGGCTGGCGAAGCCTATATCAACAACCCGATACCGCTAAAATCACTCGAACCGAGCATGAGTGGTGGCTCAGACAATGTATTGACCAACCTTGATTTCACCACCGAGAACTTTGCAAAAGTCTTTGATGGTGCGCACTTTTGGGATGTGCTGTGGGTCACGCTGATTTACACCTTTGGTGGCACGATCGGTGCGCTGGTAATGGGTTTATTTGCCGCTCAGTTACTGCAAAAAGAGTTCCGTGGTCGCGCAGTGGCTCGGGGATTGTTCCTATTTCCCTATGTCGCTCCCGTTATCGCCATGGCATTTACGTGGCTGGTACTGTTTGACCCCTACTCCGGTGCGGTCAACGCCCTGCTCAAGCAAATGGGCGTGATTGAGCAATCCATTAACTTCTTTGGGATTCGCAGTACGCCTGTTGAGTTCTTAGGGATGGAGTTCCAGTTCCCCGTAGCACTCTCGATGGTTATCGCCTTTGAAATCTGGCGCTATTTCCCACTGGCTTTCATGTTCATTATGGCGCGGATGCAGTCCATCCCGACTGACATGTATGAAGCCGCTGAAATGGATGGCGCATCGCCACTACAACAGTTCTGGCACCTATCACTGCCTCAGTTGTTCGGAATTATCGCGGTACTGTTCCTGCTCCGCTTTATCTGGACGTTTAACAAGTTCGACGACATCTTCCTGCTGACCGGTGGTAACGCCGGAACCCGTACCCTCACCGTGGACGTGTACGAGCAAGCCTTCGCCTTAAGTAACTTGGGTGCTGGCGCGGCGGTTGCTGTGGTCATCTTTGCACTGTTATTGATTCTGTCGCTGCTGTACTTCCGCAGCATTCCGAAGGAGGAAGGATTATGATTAAGGTCTTCACGCCGCTTTATGCGCTATTGACCGGTGCTATCTGGTCTATTCTCACCGGTATCACGATTGCCGTGACGCTGGCTTTGTTAACCGGCCTTGCGATTAAACCCGTGCTTTGGGCGTTTCTATTGACCGGAATAGTAGGTGCCGCCTGGATTGGTTTACGCCCGATTATTCAGCGAGATCAACGCCATCGCCTGATTACCATTGCCGTTCACGCTATTGGTGTCTTGCTGTTTTCCTTGTTTCAGCCCTTTACCCTGTCATTTGGCGAAAGCACGCTCTGGCAGCTACTGGCCTTAATTGGCTTCGCCGTTGTGCAAAGTTGGATGATGCAAAACATACTGGCCAAACTGGATCGCAATAGCATTAAGCGCCGCAATCTGGAGCTGTCGTTTATCACCTCCATGCGCTACTTCGGCTTCCTGTTCTTCGGCGTTATGGTGTTATTGCCGCTGTATGTATTGGTCATGAGCAGCTTGAAAAGCCAGCAAGCCCTGCTAATGAATCCTTTGGATTTAATGCCAGACTTCAGCCAGTCGATGCCTGACTTGTTCCGCTCTTACATTGAGCTGTTCACCAAGTTTAACTTCGATGTGTACTTGTGGAATGCGGCACTAGTCTCCGTACTCACCGTCATCATTACATTGGCCTTTGCCATTCCGGGTGCTTATGCGGTCTCTCGCTTAAACTTCCCTGGTCGCGTGGTGCTATCTCGCTCAATCCTGATGATTTATCTGGTGCCAGCGATTGTATTGGTTATCCCACTGTACGCGGTGTTCTCACAGTTAGGCTTGCGTAATAGCCTCACCGGCCTGTTACTGGTCTACCCTGCAACCACACTGCCAGTGGCGCTGTACATGCTGCAAGGTTACTTCCGTGGCTTGCCTCGCGAGCTTGAAGAAGCCGGCATGATGGATGGCTGTTCACGCCTACGCGTGATCTTAACCATTACCCTGCCGCTCAGCTTGCCGGCCATGGCATCGGTTGCTTTGTACGTCTTTATGATTGCTTGGAATGAATTTCTGTTTGCGTTTATGTTTTTGGATGACCCGCAAAAGTTCACCCTATCACGTGGTGTGGTATCGCTGAACTCCTCGGAAGTCCCGAGACAACATTTAATGGCTGGCGCTGTGATAGCCACGGCACCAATTCTGGTAATTTTCTTATGGGCGGAACGCTTCCTTGTGCAAGGGCTCACCGCTGGTAGCGTTAAAGGATAATATGGCAACTTCAAACTCACTGTATCAGCGCGCTATTGACGTGCTAAAACAAAACGACCGTGGCACATACTCGTTGCCAACCCATGGTTTGTATCCCGTGCAATTTAACTGGGATTCGGCCTTTGCCGCCTTGGGTTATCGGTTTATTAACCAACACCGTGCTTGGCAGGAAGTCATGCAACTGGCCTCTTCACAATGGCCGGATGGCATGATTCCTCACATCATGTTCCGTGGTGATCATGATGGTTATTTCCCCGGCCCGGACATCTGGAATACCGGTCAATTTATTGAAACCTCTGGTATCACTCAGCCGCCGGTATTGGCGAGTGTGGTTCGTCAGTTGGATGAGGCTGGGCCTTACCGCGATGTGAACGGCATGTACGACATGTTGCGTCGCTTAGTACGCTGGCATGACTGGTTTATGAAAGCGCGGCTTGACCCGCAATCCTTGGGTATTCAGATCATTCACCCTTGGGAATCTGGCCGTGACAATCTCACCGATTGGGATCAGGGCATGGCACGCGTTGAAATTGCTGACCTACCACCGTATACCCGTCGCGACTTAGACCATGTAGACAGCAGCCAGCGCCCGACTAAAGAACAGTATGACCGCTACCTCACTTTGGTGAAATTTGGTCGCGACCGCCATTGGCCACAAGCGTATTTGGGACAAAACTCCCCATTCCGCATGGTTGACCCAGGTATGACGGCGTTCTTATTGCGCGCCAACCGCGATCTGATTGTGCTGCTGAACAAGTACTTACCGGAAGACACTGACTCAATCGCGCTAATCCAGTCGCACATCAATACGCTGGAGCTGGGCTGGCTGAACCTGTGGAACCCGAAAGTACAGGCCTACACGGCCTACGATCCGGTACTGCAACAGCCAATCGACAGTGTGTCAGCGGCGAGCTTCTTGTCTTGCTACGCCAGTATGCACAACGACTTACACCATGGTCACTTGATGGATCAGTTTGATCGCATCGCCAATAAGGTGAAATTTATGGTACCGAGCTTTGACCCTGAGCATGCGGATTTTGATGCGAAGCGTTATTGGCGTGGACCGGTGTGGCACGTAATCAACAACCGCATCGGCTTAGGCTTTAGCGAAGTGGGCGAACATGAGCGTGCAGAGCGCATTCGCAAGGACTCTGAGGATTTGATCGCACAGAGCAGTTTTTACGAATACTTTAACCCGATTACAGGTGATGGTCTCGGCGGTAAAGACTTTACGTGGACGGCATCCGTTTATTTAGATTGGGTAATGCAGGAGGCAGATCATGGCCAAGATTAAACTACAGAACATACACAAGAGCTTTGGTGATATTCACGTTATCAAAGGTGTCGACTTCACCATTGAAGACCGCGAGTTTGTGGTATTTGTCGGGCCTTCGGGGTGCGGTAAATCCACCATGTTGCGCCTGATTGCGGGCTTGGAAGAAGCCTCTGACGGTCAGATTCTGATTGATGATGAGGATGTCACCGCCCTCTCCGCGTCAGAACGTGGCTTGTCGATGGTGTTCCAGTCTTACGCACTTTACCCGCACAAAACGGTTGGCGAGAACATGGGCTTTCCACTGAAAGTCGCGGGTAAGCCAAAAGCGGAAATTGATGCGAAAGTTAAAGCTGCCTCAGATATTCTGAAACTGGATAGCTTGCTGGACCGTAAGCCAAAAGACCTTTCTGGTGGGCAGCGCCAGCGTGTGGCGATCGGACGAAGCATTGTACGTAATCCACGAGCTTTCTTGTTTGATGAGCCGCTGTCTAACTTGGATGCTGCGCTACGGGTCGACATGCGGGTACAGATTGCCAGACTGCGCCATCAGCTCAAAGCCACCATGATCTATGTCACCCATGATCAGGTCGAAGCGATGACACTGGCAGATCGTATCGTGGTGTTCTCATCCGGAACCATTGAGCAGGTTGGTAAACCGTTAGAGCTGTATCGCAACCCATCGAATATGTTCGTTGCGACCTTTATTGGCTCGCCTCGTATGAATATTGTGGATTGTAAACCGGGCTCGGCAACGTCTGTGTTACTGGGTGATGGTTCTGAAATTACGACGGCACGTGGCTGTGAGAAGCCAGAAACAGCAACGCAGCTAGGTATTCGCCCTGAGCACATTGATATTGTTGAGAAAGGCCATATCAGCGGAGTGATTGGAATCGCGGAATTGCTGGGTAGTGACAGCTTTGTTCATGTCGATGTGCCGGATGTTGGGACGATTGTGGTGCGCGCTGATCCTGAGCGGGAATACCGCACGGGTGAAGCCGTGCAACTGCAATGTCGCGATGAGATGGTGTATTGGTTTGATGCGAAAGGTGAAACGATTACTACGCCGATTTAATCTGCGGAAGTAAAGTAACGCCAAGCGGCTATGCGTAAATGATATTGCGCGTAGCCGCTTTTTATTGCGCGAAATATTTTAAACTTGCGTGAAACGGGATTTACTTGCGCGAAAGCTCGTAAATGTTGCGCATAAACTTTTTAGTTGCGCGAAAGCCCTTAATTGTTGCGCGCAAATTATTTGCTTGCTTCAGATTTAAAGTGTGGACTACACTAAGTGCACCACACTAAATTGGAGCATACAATGTACGCTACTAATGTTCGTAATCTTAAGAAAAATCCATCACTGGCATTACGGCAAGCTATCGAAGAGCCGGTGCTCATACTCAAAGGAAATGAGCCTGACTCCGTATTAATGCACTTGGATAAATCATTAATTAATACCGTAGAAAGCCTGCGCCCGGCACTCGCATCAGTATTATTTCGTGATGGCGTGTTATCGCTCGGAGCGGCAGCTAAAGTCAGTGGCCTGCACCTAAGTGACTTCATCCAGCATTTAGACGAGCTGGAAATCGAGATCGTTAAAATCGATGAAACGACTGATAAAGAGGCACAGGATGTTAGCGCATGGCTAAAGTCGTAATTTCTGATGCGGGGCCACTGATCGCTTTAGCTAAAGTTGATCAACTAGCCATTTTGGAAGCATTATTCGGCAGCGTCGTAATACCCGATGCCGTGGAGCGTGAATGCCTAAGCGACTCAAAAGAAGGTAGTAAACGAATTCAGGCTGCTATCGATAACGGCATACTAGTCCCTGATGCGCCAACGGCAGGAACAGCCGAAATCAAATTGCAACGCAGTTTAGGTGATGGCGAAAAGCAGGCTATCAGGCTGGCACTGGAATCATCTGGTTCATTGCTAATCATCGATGATCGACTAGCCCGTAAACAAGCCTTGGCACTGAATCTGCAAATTGCTGGCTTAGTACGCATACTAAGCATTGCTGAAGATATGCAGTTTATTGACAGTGCCGAGCGCTTGATTGAAGAGATCCGAAAAAATGGCTATCGCATCTCGCTTGATATTTTGAAGCAAATTCGACAAGAAAAATGAGCGTTAAGCACACTTAGGCATTACAACCATCGCTCGGCTATTATTCCCAAATATCGCGCTTGTCTTAGGTATTACAGCACTTTTAATAGTCACTTCCCCACCCTGAATTTCTGAACCTGCTACCCGAATCATTCCCAACGAACTCACTGGCAAGGTATCATCCACATCAATGGTAAAGCTCACGCGCTCACCGGGGTTTATGGATTCAATCTGAAGCGATAACGAGGAGTCGCCATCCTTAACCGCCGCGCCAGAAGCCAGCTTCATCTTCCCTTCTGTGATTTCAAATGGCTGAAAAACCTCCACGCCAGAGCCCGCTGCCGTAATATCAAAAATCAACTTACCCTGACTTTTCGAGAGGTCAAGGTCCACCGTCAGGTTACTGATAGCGCATTCGCCTTGATTGGTAATGATAAAGCGATCTTTTGGAGCCCCTTCAGAAAAGCGGACTTCGATATCAGCTTGGGCTGTGGCGCTGAACAGTAATGCCAGTCCACAAAAATAGGATAAAAAGGTTCGTGTCATGGTTGGCGACTCCTGATGATTGATTGGTTAGCTCGCCCTATCACCACAAAAGCCATGATAGAAAGCACTATAAGCCAACCATACTAGTCGCTATGCCAACAGCAGGCTAATGCACTGAAAAAACTCAGGTATTAGCGTTACCACTAATGGATATTAACTAGTCACGTCTCACAACTAGTAACTAATCAAGCCTCCGCAAATTCAACCGCTTTAGCCGCATGAATTGCCGTTGTATCAAACAGTTTCACATCCGTATCAGCTTGCTCAACCAGCATGCCAATCTCAGTACAACCCAGAATCACCGCCTCAGCGCCCTGCGCTTTTAACGCCTGAATAATCCGCAAATACTCCAGCTTAGAAGCCGCTTCGGTTTTACCTAAACATAGCTCCTGATAGATCACATCATGGATAATTTTCCGGTCTTCGGTATTGGGAATAACCACCTCTAAACCATAGTTTTCACTCAGGCGATCTTTATAAAAACCTTCTTCCATAGTGAACCCCGTGCCGAGCAGGCCAACGGTTTTAATCCCTTCTGCCACCAATACTTCAGCCGTCGCATCTGCAATGTGTAGCAACGGAATATCTAAAACCGCTGCAATCTGCGGAGCAACCTTGTGCATGGTATTAGTACAAATCAGCAAACAATCTGCTCCGGCGGCCTGAATGCTTTTTGCCGCTTGTGACAAGAGTTCAGCCGTGCCATCCCAGTCACCGGCATGTTGCATGGCTTCGATCGGAGCGAAATCGACGCTAACCATCGCAATCTTTGCCGAGTGCAATCCACCCTGCGATTGCTTCACGCCTTCATTGATCATGCGGTAGTAGCCCACCGTACTTTCCCAACTCATGCCACCCAACAAACCGATTGTTTTCATAATGATTAAGCCGCCGCTTTCGCTTTAAACCTCGACATGGCAAACGACGCATACGCCGCCGCCAACGCACAACACAGTGACACCACTGTCACCCACATCAACACCGATAACAAGGCATCGTAATGCGCTGCATCAATATTGTTATTGCCAATATACAACGACATGAGCAGCGTGACCAAGGCGGTACCCAGTAACTGACCAATCATCCGTGACAGATTCATAATCGCCGAGGCAATGCCTAAGCTGGCTTCCGGCACATTACTCAGCGCACCATTATTGTTAGGAGTGGAAAACATACCGAAACCAAGCCCCAACAGACCCAGCGCCAGCAGCACCAAATTCATAGACGACTCATTATCCAGCTGCAGCACCACCACAAAGCTGGCAGCCACCAATAAGCAACCCACTGCCGCAATGCTATTGGGTGGATAACGGTCGGATAAGCGCCCGCTGATCGGAGCCAGTATCGCCATCATCAGCGCTTGCACTAACAGCATTTTACCCGCCTCAGTGGGCGATAATCCGCGATTGTATTGCAGGTATAGGCCCATCAAAAACTGCAAGCCATAACTACTGGAATACATAAAAATTGAGGCGATAATCGCATAGGAAATATTCTTATTACTCCAGACCACTTTGAGTTTAATCAGTGGCTGCGGAATGCGATTGCAGTGAGTCACAAACAGATAAAGCAGTACAGCAGAGACTGGCAAGGCAATCCATGAGGTAAGCGTCGGCAGATTCGTCAGGCCAATAAACAAGCTCACAATCCACAGTGAAAACAGGCCTGCACCTGCCCAATCCAGCTTTTGCGGCTCGTGGCTCAGCCATTCACCTTTTAGCTTTAGCACGATCAAAATCATACCCAGCAGCACAAATGGGATGAGCATAAAGAAGACATAATGCCAGCCGAAGTGATCCGTAATATAGCCCCCAATCACCGGCCCGCCGCTCAAGCCTAAATACACCGATGCGACCACCCAGCCAAGCGCTGCACCGCGCCCGCCATCCTGATACACACTACTGATAATGGCCATGCCGGAGCCAAAGAACATGGCTGCGCCTACGCCCTGCACGACCCGAAATACCAGCAAGGTTTCAATGCTATTGGATAAGCCAGCACACACACTGCCGATCAGGAAAACCACGTTACCAATTAGGTAGATTTTCTTGCGGCCATAGATATCGGCAGCACGCCCCGCTGGCAACAGAGTCACCAAATTACTAATCAAAAATACTGCAGGAATCCAACTCACATACACCGCATCGGCCTGCAGATCTGCGGCAATGGCAGGGATCGCAACCAGCGCAGCGGATAAGGATAAAGGCGTCAGAAAGGAGCCGATACACACAACGATGAGAGCGCTAAAGCGTGCCGTCGCATCATCCCGATAATATTCACGAGTAGCTTGAGGAGTCAAAATAGTCTTACCATAAAAGAGGCCTGCACAGTGGCAGGCCGGGGAAATATTGAAACGCTAGTAGAACAGTTATTGATTCGCATTTCCATTACTTATGGTATTGGCTCAGCGAGTCATTAACGGCCTTTCCACTCTGGCTCTCGCTTCTCAGCGAAGGCTTTTGCGCCCTCAAGATTATCCTCGCTGTCGTAGAGCACATCAACCGTTGCAAATTGACGTTTTGTAATCTTGTTCATGGCATCCTGAAAGGCCATCGCTTCGGAGGCGCGCGCCACTTCTTTAATTGCCGCAAATACCAGCGGTGGGCCAGCAGCCAACAGGCGCGCCAGCTCCCAAACACGGTCCATTAAAGCAGCTTCATCGGCTAAGATTTCATTTACCAAGCCCCAGCGATGGGCTTCCTGAACATCCATCCAGCGGCCAGTAAACAATAAATCCATCGCAACGTGATAGGGCATGCGCTTGGGGAGTTTTACGGTCGCCGCATCGGCCAAGGTACCAGCGCGAATTTCAGGTAGAGCAAAGCTACTGTGCTCGGTTGCTAAAATCATATCGGCAGATAAGGCCAATTCAAAGCCGCCACCCACTGCCATGCCATTAACGGCGGCAATTACCGGTTTATTAAGATCGCGTAACTCCTGCAAGCCGCCAAAACCTCCAACGCCATAATTGCCATCAACCTCATCGCCACCGGCTGCGGCTTTTAAATCCCAGCCTGCGCAGAAAAACTTATCGCCAGCCGTGCGAATAATAGCGACCCGCAACTCAGGGTCATCCCGAAAATCGCGAAACACTTCACCCAATAAACGGCTGGTTGCCAGATCAAGCGCATTGGCTTTGGGGCGATCCAGCGTGACTTCCAAAATACCACCCTCACGGCGGCTTGTTACTACCTCAGACATACCTTTCTCCTGAATTTATGAATCCGAATTGATAACGATCAGCGCATCGGCGGCATACGCGCCAGCCCCTGCTTCACAGACCATTAAGGGATTAATATCTAACTCTTGCAACTGATCCGCATGGCTCAGCGCGTATTGTTGAATGTTGATAATGGCATCTACCGCCGCGGCCATATCGGCCATCGGTTTGCCACGATAGCCGCGCAATAAAGCCGCTGCTTTTAGGCTACCCAGCGCCTCGTCAATGACTTCGCGACTGCTGGGTAGTAATAGAGTGACGCTATCCTGCAATAACTCAACGAGAATGCCACCTGCGCCAATGGTCATCACTAAACCAAATAATGGGTCTCGACTTAAGCCTACAATTAACTCCGCCACCGGACGCTGTACCATGGCCTCCAGATACAGATCCTCACTTAAATGCTGCAGGTCTGCAAATGCTTCGCTGAGTTGCTGCGGGCTTTGCAGGTTTAGGCGTACTGCGTTGGCTTCGGTTTTATGGGCTATGCCGAGGGCTTTTAGTGCGATTGGATAGCCGATGGCTTCGGCTGCGGCAATGGCTTCGTTTAATGAGTGAACCGTTTGACCTTGCGGGACCGCGATGCCATTGGCTTTAAAGACGGCTTTGGCGGTTGCTTCATCAAGCGTTACTGATACAGGCTTTGCTAATTGATCAGCTTTCTTTATAGCACTCATCACCGGCATGGCTTCAGGCTTTTGCCAAGCTTGGCCAATATTCGCAGCGACTTCAGCGGCAATTAAGGTCTCTTCAATCCCGCCAATCACCGCAATACCCTGCTCCATAAATCGCTGGATAATGGCTTCGGGGATATTTTCCGGCAGGCTAACCGTCAGCACTGCGCAGACTTTCTTGGCCACTGTCTCAGCAACCGCTGCTTCAAAAGCCAAAAATGCAGGCTCCCAACCTTCAGCCGTACAGCGGTCGGAACGCGGCAAATCCATTATCAGTAAAGTGAGATCGGTATCAACCGCCAACATTCCCGCATAAACCCGCGTCATTTTGGCAACATCACCCCAGACATACGTGTGGTAATCCAGCGGGTTATTCACCGTCACCATTGGCCCTAGCGCCTCATTCAGCACGGATTTCTCAGCGGCACTCAGCATAGGAAAGTGAATTTTCTTACCCTGAGCCGCATCGGCTACCAAACTCGCCTCACCACCCGAGCAGCTCATTGAGCCCAAACGATAACCGGGCAATGCGCCATGCACATGCAATAACTTCAATGTTTCTAAAAATGCAGGCAAAGTCTCAACCCGACCAAAACCCAAACGCTCGATAAAGGCTTGCGAAGCGGCATGAGCGCCCGCTAAGGATGCGGTATGGCTTAGCGTTGCTTGCTGCGCCTGCTCACTTTTACCGACTTTTAAAATCACCACCGGCTTGTTTAATTGGCGCGCTTTTCGGGACACTGCTTCCATACCCGCCAGCGAATCAAAGCCTTCGATGTGCATACCTAAACAAGTCACTCGCGGATTATCCAACACCGCCAATGCCATGTCCGATAAGCCCACCATTGCCTGATTACCCGCGGTCAGCATAAATGCAACCGGTAAACCACGCCGCTGCATACTCAGGTTAATGGCAATATTGGATGACTGCGTGATAATGGCGACACCCTGCTCATCCGGCGCTAAACGTCGGCCGCCATGCTGGTCTGGCCATAGCAGCGCGCCATCCACATAATTAATAAATCCATAGCAATTGGGGCCAAGTATCGGCATTTCACCGGCTACTTTCACTAACTCCGCTTGCAATGAAGCGCCTTCGCTATCCGCTTCCAGAAAACCAGAGGCATAACACACTGCGCCACCTGCACCACGCTTGGCTAGCGCTGCAACAATCTCTAAAGTTAAATGCCGGTTTACACCAATAAAGGTAGCATCAGGTGCAGCCGGCAATTCATCAATACTACGGAATGCTGGCACACCTTCGATGGTGTCTTTAGTTGGATGTACCGGCCAGATTTCACCGTCAAAATTCATTAAGCGACATTGGCGAATTACCATTGCCGCAAATGCCCCACCGACGACCGCAATCGTACGCGGCCGCAATAAGCGACTTAAATCGGATTTCATACAACGCTCCTTCGAACGGAGTGAAAGATGGTCTGCCAGGGCTTAAAAAACAGAATAATCAAGCCCTTGGCAGCCACGCACGAGCGGTGTTAGCAGCCTAAGGGGCGCAGCAACTCACGAGAGATAATGTGTCGCTGAATCTCCGAGGTGCCATCCCAAATCCGCTCAACCCGCGCATCGCGCCAGAAGCGTTCAATTGGCAGGTCGCTCATCAAGCCCATGCCGCCGAAGATTTGCAGTGCTTCATCGGTGACTTTGGCCAGCATTTCTGAGGCATAAACCTTAGCGCTGGCGATTTCCCGATTAGCCGGTAGCTCCTGATCCAGTCGCCAAGCCGCAGAAAGCGTGAGCCAATCAGCCGCATCAATCTCAGTAATCATGTCAGCCAATTTGAATGACACGCCCTGAAAACGCCCGATCTGTTGACCAAATTGCTTGCGCTCGGCGGCATACGGCAAGGTTTCCTCAAACACGCGACGTGCCCGACCCACGCAGTTGGAGGCAACGGTTAAGCGAGTGCCATACAACCATTGATTGGCCAAATCGAAACCGTGATGCACTTCGCCCAACACTTGCGCATCGGATAAGCGGCAATCTTCAAATTTAAGAATGCAATTTTGATAGCCACGATGACTGACCGAGTTATAACCCGGCAGAATTTCAAAACCCGGTGTACCACGATCAACCAGAAAACAAGTGATCAGCTTTTTAGGGCCGCGCGGAGTTTCCTCCTCACCTGTCGCAATAAAAACGATGATGAAGTCGGCAATATTGGCATGACTAATAAAGTGCTTGGTGCCATTCACCAGCCAATCGCCACCATCGCGCTTAGCCATGCACTTCATTCCACGCACATCCGAACCCGCATCAGGCTCAGTCATCGCCAGCGCATCGAACTTTTCGCCTTTTACCGCTGGCAACAAATAACGCTCCCGCTGCTCCTCATTACACCCCAGCAAAATGCCAGAAGGCCGACCAAAGAACACACCCAGCGCCATAGAGCCACGGCCTAACTCGCGCTCCAGCAAAGTGAAATCCAGATGATTTAAGCCGCCACCACCCACCGACTCTGGCAGATTGGCTGCAAAAAATCCGGCATCCAAGCACTTATCACGGATTTCCATGCCTATTTCTTTAGGCACAATACCCGTGCGCTCCACTTCGTTTTCATGCGGATAAATTTCTTTTTCAACAAAGTCGCGAACGGTATCGACGATCATGTCTTGTTCGGAAGTGAGTCCAAAGTTCATAGTGCCTCCGGTTGTTTAATGCTGTTTCCAGCACCGTCTGGTTTGTCTAACTTGGAATGCAAAGCAACGATTACCGCCAAATTATCGGCGATTGCGCTTTCAGGCTCCGAGGAACTGCGAGTACCTAAATTCACATGCAGCAATAAGTGCTCGCCGGTTGCCAGCAAACGCCCGTCTTGGTGGAATAAACGATTAAACAGGTGGAGCTTTTTACCTTTACCCATAATCACTTGGGTGGTGGCATACACTGGTTGCAGTGCGGCTACTTCATCCAGATGGCGAATGTGAGTTTCCACGGTAAAGTAGGAATTTCCGGCAGCCACGTAATCGGCATCCACCCCAATCATTCGCAAAAAGCCGTCGGTTGCTTGTGAAAAGCACTCCAGATAGCGGCTCTCATTCATATGATTGTTATAATCAGTCCAATCTGGCGGCACCAACAAATCCAGCGTGCGAACCGGCTGGCTGTAATCGACGGCCGCCTCGGCTTCATCGGCGCTCGTCAGGTCGTAACGCATTTTTTCGTAACTGCCGAGAATTTTACCCGCGCCCCAGTCATTGACTTTTAGCGCTTGTAAAATGGCAATCAGATTATCATCGCGATGACGCTCCAGCTCACGGATGCTGTAGTGACCAGATTGCTCATCGGACTGACCAGCAATCAGGTCTACCAATTCATCATTAAACTCAGGCACGTCCATCAACTTAGTCCACGGCCAAGTCAGGCAGGGCCCAAACTGCTCCATGAAATGACGCATGCCCGCTTCCCCGCCGGCAATTCGGTAAGTTTCAAATAAGCCCATCTGTGCCCAACGCAAACCAAAACCATAACGAATCGCATCATCGATATCTTCAGTCGTCGCGACACCATCCTTCACCAGCCACAAGGCTTCACGCCATACCGCTTCTAAGAAACGATCGGCAATAAAAGCTTCAATTTCTTTTTTGACCACCAAAGGATGCATCCCAAGGCTGGTATAAAACGTTTTAGCCTCTGCGATTATCGCTTTAGACGTGTCTTTTCCACCCACCAACTCCACTAACGGAAGCAAGTAAACGGGGTTAAATGGGTGCACGACCAGCAAGCGCTCCGGGTGCTTCATCTTCTCTTGTAAATCAGTCGGCATGATGCCGGAAGTGGACGAGGTAATGAGCGCATCATTTGCAGCAAATTCTTCAATCTGCGCATACACGCTTTGTTTAATATCCAGTCGCTCAGGCACGGATTCGACAATCAATTGCGCCGAGGCCACGGCTTGCTCAAGGCTGTCACAATATTGAATGGCACCCTCTTTCGCTCGGGGTGCCATAGTCAATTTGCGATAGGCGTGGCGACTGTTTTCCAGCACTGCCTCTACTTTTTGACGGGCATCTGGCGCGGGATCATAGACATTTACATCAATGCCATTTTCGATCAAACGTGCAACCCAGCCCGCGCCAATCACACCGCCACCGATAATGGCTGCTTGTTGAATTTTAGTCATCTCAGCCTCCTACCAGCGTTTTACTAATTGCATTTTTTCGCGAACTTCAGCGGGTGTCATAATCTTAGAGCCCATGGCTTCTGCAATTGTGACGGCACGAGAGACCAAATCCGCATTACTGGCCAAGACGCCTTTATCCAACCAGATATTATCTTCCAAACCGACACGGATATTACCGCCGGCATTGAGCGCCATTGCCACATAGGGCAGTTGATTACGCCCAATTGAGAAGGCAGAGAACGTCCAATCATCTGGCACTGCATTTACCATGGCCATAAAGGTGGAGAAATCATCCGGCGCGCCCCAGGGAATGCCCATGCACAGCTGAATCATGGTTGGTGACTCGATTAAGCCTTGATCCTGTAACCACTTCGCTAACAACACATGACCAGTATCAAAGGCTTCAATTTCAGGACGTACTCCCATGGCTTTGATCTGCCCTGCCATGTCTTTCAACATCGCCGGGCTATTGGTCATAATATAATCGCCTTCACCAAAGTTCATGGTGCCGCAATCCAGCGTGCAAATTTCTGGAAGGATTTGTTTTACATGAACCAAGCGCTCCGTTGCGCCAACCATGTCGGTGCCTTCAATCGACGGTGGCATTGGATTTTCAGTGCTGCCCAGCGTTAAATCGCCACCCATTCCAGCGGTTAGATTAATCACCATATCCACACCCGACTCGCGAATGTAATCCACCACTTCGGCATACAAGGCCGGATCCCGCGCCGGTGCACCGGTTTCAGGGTCACGTACATGAATATGCACGACCGCCGCGCCAGCCTGAGCCGCTTCAATACAGCTATCGGCAATTTGGCGAGGCGTAACCGGCACTTTATTTGAGCGCTCAGTGGTCGCCCCCGCTCCGGTGACTGCGCAGGTAATAAATACATTTCGATTGGGTTGTAAGCTCATGGCGGCATCTCGTGGTTAAGTGTGAACTGGATAAATCATGGCATGGAGAAATGCGCTATGATTTACACTTTACGCAACACATTTACCAAAATACGAAATGAATATTTTTGCTCCCAGCAATGAGACCTTGCGCGTCACTTTTTTAGTGATCCCCGAGTCTTCCATGATGTCGCTAGCCTGTGTGTTGGATGTGATGCGCGCGGCGAACCGCTTATCGCGTCGCAAGTTATTTAGTTGGGAGTTACTCACCCTAAACGGAGAAGCGGCAACCCTCAGCTGTGGCTTACCCATTCATTCCGATGGCGCCTTAAATGCCAATAGCTTGGGCGATGTACTAATCATCATTGGCGGTTTTAACCAAGATAAGCACGTCGATAATGCCACCTTGATCAAACTTCGCGGCTATATGCGCCAGTTCAAAGTGATTGGCGGGATTGAAGCTGGCAGCTGGATCATGGCCCGTGCCGGAAAACTCACCGATAAAAAAGCCACCACGCACTGGGAAGATCTGGAAGATTTTGCACTGCGCTTTCCGCAAGTGAATGTGCGCCCCGACCGCTTTGTGATCGATAGTAATGTGTTCACCACTGGCGGCGCATCGCCCAGCTTTGATTTTATGCTGCATTTAATTCGCTCGCGCTATGGCCACCACTTAGGCTTGGAAGTAGCCAGTGCCTTTATTTACGACGGTATTCACACCGGAAATGATGCACAACCAATTGTCTCGCTGGGCGCATTGGAGCGCACCGAACCACGCATTGCCAAAGCCATTCGCTTGATGGAGCAACATATCGATGAGCCACTCAGCGTGAGTGCGATCGCTGAGCAATTAAGGCTCTCAGTACGAATGTTGGAGTATTTGTTTAAGCAGAATTTGCAGACATCGCCAGGCAAATATTATTTGCGGCTACGCTTACAATCAGCCAGGCGCTTAGTGTTGGATACAAGGTTGCCAATGCAGGCGATTGCGGTACGCAGTGGGTTCAGTTCATTGGCTGCTTTTTCACGGCAGTTTAAACTGTATTTTCAGGTGAGCCCAAGTCACTGTCGGAAGCAATAAAGAAAGGGAACCGTGAGGCGAGGACTGCCCACTGGTTCCCTGATTTTTACAGCAATAACAACAACTTTTATTATTATAGATTTTTTTATTCTTCTGCTTAGTAGTTGTTGGTAGCCCCTAGAAGCTGAGTACTATTCTACCGTTTCGGCATGAACGATTAATTAACCAAAAAACTAATTTCAGACTAATTTGTCTCAAAAACCTCAATCTGGAAAGGATTGATTCAGTTAGCTAAAAAGATCATTTTTTGAGGGTTAATCCTTGTGCGGCACAGTTTATTTAGCGGGTGACTAAACCTGAAATCAGGGATTTAAAATCTGGATTTTATAACGCAACCATGGAAGGAGTTCACAACTAACAACCAACTGCATTGATGCTTTGGCAGAGCGTGAAAATTGGTTGGATTGGAGCATGAGGTGTATCAGAGAGGGATGCTTTGGGAGATAAGAACACGAGAATTCGTGAGAAGGAGAGGACTCACGAATTCCCTGTTTCTTACTGAATAACACAACGAACCTTTTTTATTATTGTTAGGCTTTTTTATTATTATTATTTTGTTTCGTTGTAGCCCCTTAAAGCTGTGTCCCATTCTACGGGTGGCGGATGAACGGTATATTAACTAACTGTAATTAACTGAAACTAACTATTATGTTTTTGCACGTTGAGCCCATTCTGAGAGTGCCAGAGCCGCGACAATGATGACACCTTTGACCATAAGCTGTTGATCTACAGGTACATTCATAATATTTAAGCCGTTATTAATTACTCCGAGCAGTAACACCCCAAAGAAAGTTCGCAGTACAGAACCTTTGCCCCCCATAAGGCTTGCACCACCTAAAACCACCGCCGCAATGACATCTAATTCAGTTCCAAACTCGCCATAAGTTGCCGATGCGGTATGCACCTGACTGGAAAGCAGCATGCCTGCGATAGCCGCACCTACTCCGCAGAAGATGTAAACGAGGCACACTGTTTTGGCCACCGAGCGACCGGATAAATGCACCGCTCTGGCATTATCCCCAATAGCAGAGACCATTAATCCAAAGCTCGTTCGCTTCTGCACCCATAGCATCACCGCAGTCAACACAAGGAAGACCCAAACTGACACCGGTAACCCAAGAACACGACCATTCCCAAGGAAGGTATAAACAGGCTCATCCCGAATCTGGTGTAGATCTGGCCCACCCATTAATAGCGCAAAGCCACGCACAATAGACAACATTCCCAGTGTCATAATAATGGGAGGGAGTCGCAACACGGCAATCGCAAAGCCGTTAATTGCGCCAACTGCGGCTCCGGCAAGCAGGCCAAATGCAAGTGCGAACCCAACCGGTAACTCTGTGCCAAAATACACCGCATAAGCCGCAAGGCCAGCTAACGCCATCACCGGACCAATCGACAAATCAATCCCGCCCGTCATGATCACAAAGGTCATGAAGATGGCCATAATCCCGGTCAGCGCGACTTGGCGTAAAATGCCATTTAAGTTATCTAAGGATAAAAAGGCAGGTTCTGCGACTGTGAATATCGCGCATAAAACCACCATCGCAATAGGAAGCCCCAGATCACCGATATTGTTTCGAATCATTGATTTCATCACGCGACCTCCTCGCCACCGATGGCCTGTATCAAGGTGTCGTTATCGACCTCGCCGCCATCAAACGTGCTGGTAATACGCCCCTTATTAAAGACTAAAATACGGTCGGCCAGCGTCATCACCTCTTCCAGATCAGATGACACCACGATCACCGCCGTACCGGTATCGCGCAGCTTACGAATGGTCGCGTAGATCTCCGCTTTTGCACCCACATCCACACCAACGGTTGGCTCATCCAAAATTAATACTTTGGGATTTTTCTCGATCCATTTTCCCAGCAGCACTTTTTGTTGGTTTCCACCACTCATGCGGCCAACGACTTTATGGGGATCAGGCGGTAAAATATTCAGCCCTTTGATTTGGCGATCGCACATCTCCGCCATCGACTGCCGATTCAAAATACTCTTCTGGCTCAGCGTCTCAAGCGAAGGAATCACAATATTCTCCAGTGTCGAATGCTGAAGGCACAAACCTTCGGCATGCCGATCCTCAGGCACCAGACAAATGCCACTCGCAATGGCAGCGCTGGGCGATTTGAAACGAATCGCTTTACCTTCGGATAAAATCTCTCCGGAGCTAGGCTTGTCATCACCAAATAAGCATTTGACCACTTCGGAACGTCGCGAGCCGATTAGCCCTGCAAAACATAGAATTTCACCGGCATAGGCTTCAAATGAGATATCGTGAAATACACCATTTTTCGTCAATCCCTTGGTCGCAAGGCGCACTTCACCAGTGCCTCGCGGATGGCGCTCAGCTGTCATCGCCGCACGGCTTGCTTCACCCAATGCTTCACCCACCATTAGATTGACTAACTTAGGTCGGTCGATATCCTCTTCCGGCCCTGTCCAAATCATCGTGCCATCCCGGAGAATGGTAATGTCATTACAGATCTCAAATACCTCATCAAGCACATGAGAAATATACACAACGCCCTTACCGGCTGCTGACAACTTTCGAATCGTCGCATGTAACGTTTTTACTTCGGAGAGGCTCAGCCACGCGGTTGGCTCATCCATTAAAATCACATCGGCACTCGCCACTAACGCTTTTAGAATTTCAACTTCCTTTTGTGATACCGGCGTGAGTCTTCCAACTTCTTCATCAGGGTCTACGGTTATCTCAAATTGAGTCATAACCTCCTGCAGACGTTTGCGCTGCGCTTTGCCATTAACCAGGCCGAAGCGATTGCGTATTTGACGTCCCAGAAAAATGTTATCAATCACACTCAAAGTTGAGACAAGGCTTGAGTGTTGATAGATGCAAGCAATACCTAAAGACCGCATCAATGCTGGATCTGCCTTTTCCACCACTTTGCCGCGCACTTTTACCGTTCCGCTACTGGGTGCATGAGCGCCTGTGATTACCCGAATTAAGGTGGACTTTCCTGCCCCATTTGAACCGACGAAACCCAGCACTTTTCCTGCGCGAACTTCGATATTGGCAGACTTAAGCGCGACAAACTCACCGAAGCGCTTGGACACTTCAATGGTTTCCAGAAGAAGCTCGTTACTCATGCCTGTTTCCTTGTCCGAAAAGAATCATAGCCAACAGCAGCCAGTAAAATACCGCCGGTTAGCATTTGCTGCACAAATTGCGAAATACCCATGAGGGTTAGCCCAACCAGAATAATCCCCAATAAAAAGGCACCTAGCACTGGCCCCAACACATTACCTTTGCCGCCTTGCAGGCGCGTTCCCCCAATCACTGCCGCAGCAATGGCGGTCAGCTCCATGCCAATACCTAGGGACTCAGTTGAGGTGGTCAACCGTGACACCAATAACACCGCCCCAATCCCAGCTAATAAACCTGACATTGCGTAAGCGGAAATGGTGATAGTACGAACTGGGAGACCTGCTAGTCGTGCAGCCTCATAGTTCCCACCGGTTGCTTTAAGTGCAGTGCCATAAGGTGAGAGCGTCAGAAGCACAAATAGAGCAATCATTACCCCGAGCAATACGAAAAACGAGACGGGTATCCAAGGTGTTTGAAAGAATTGATCTAAGCCTGTCCAACTGCCGATATCATAGAATTCATTGAGCGCCTTGACGGCGGGGTCGCGCAGCGGCGTTGTTGCCAGCTCAGGATAGAGTTGGCGGCCTGAAATGGCATATACCAAACCGCGATAGCCTGCCAGCGTGGCCAATGTGGCTACAAATGGCTGTAAATTGAAGCGGACAATTAAAATGCCATTCAATGCCCCAGCCAAAGTGGCCGCTAAAATACCTAGCCCAATCGAAACCCAACCTGACAATTCAAAAATCAGCATGCAGTCATAAATCACCATTCCAGCCAGCGCGACAATCGAGCCGGTGCTTAGATCAATCCCACGAGCGGTGATCGGAAACATCTGCCCTAGCGCGATAATGGCGATAAAGGAATAACCTGCCAGAATGTTTTCAGCATTCATCGAGGTAGAGAAATTATTGGCAAATAGACAAAAGAATGACGTTAGCAGAACAAAGAAAAAGATTAGGCCTGCGTTGGGTATATGCTTAAATAGTTTGTTAGGCACTGACAGCGCTCTCCAAAAACGAAGGCGGCAAGGTTGCCCTTACCACCCTATTTAGATCAATAACTTACCAGCGCTGTGCAGACTGAATTTCGCCAACATTATCTGCGGTGGCAATCGTGTACGGCATCAACAACTTACCTTGCGACTGGAAGTCTCTGGCAGAAATCCCACCGGAAGCCAATACCGCCGCAACCGAAGCAGCAAACCGACCTTGCTGATAAACGTCGGTGTATTGAGTGCCCGACAGCTCGCCTTTCTCGATCGACTCAAGCGCATCTTTCTCGCCGTCATTACCGAAGATGGTCATCTTATCTAGAACGCCCTTTTGTTTGGCAACATCCACCGCACCCAGCGCCATAGAATCGTTTACACCGTAAACCCCTGTTAGGTTTGGATTAGAAGCTAGTACAGTACTCAACACATCCTGCGCTTTTTTGCGTGACCACTCAGCATTCACATCAGCCACGATTTTGATATCCGGATGATATTTAGCCATGCCCTCGACAAAGCCATTGGTGCGTTGATCACGAATAATAATGCCCGGAGGCGCATTCAGAATTGCGACCTCACCTTTGCCGCCCATCTTTTCACCCATCACTCGTGCAATATCCATCGCACCGAAGTAGTGATTCATTTCAACGTGAGCCGCGTGTTCTTCAGTCGCGTCAATATTTAGCGTAATCACCGAAATACCACGGCGCTTAGCAGAGGCAATTGAAGGGGCTAATGCGACTGAATCAATCGGCTGTAAGAAGATGACTTTAGCACCGTCGTTGATGAGTGTTTCCATCAAACTAACCTGCACTTCAACCTTGTTTTGTCCATCCAACAGTTGGTAATCAAACGACTGCTGCGCGGTGAGTACCTCTTCAATCCCTTTGCTCCAGGCATTCGGCACCGTGTGTGGCTGCCATTGAATAAAAGCCATCTTAGCTTTTCCATCTGACGCCGCATTGGCTACGCCAATATTTTCTGAGACAGGCAGCGAAGGCAATACAACACCCGCACCGACCGCTGCCGTTCCAAGCATCGCTGTTTTAAGAAAACTACGTCGGTTATTTGATTCGTCGTTGATATATTTAGTCATGATAATCCTCCAATGGATTGCTATTTACTCTTATGGCTCTGTGCTAAGGGTGAATCCACCCCTCTGACACCGACATAAATGGCATAAAGCGATGATGTTGCTGTGATAAAGAGCCGGTTACCTTCGGGGCCTCCGAAAGTCAGATTGGCGACTACCTCTGGAACAGCAATGTGATTGATTTGATGGCCGTCAGGCGAGATTATTTCGACGCCACGTGCTGATGAACACCATAGGTTGTCGTACTCATCAATCCGCATTCCATCTGGTACGCCATGCTCCACTTCATAGAAAATTCGTTGATTAGCCAACGTGCCGCCTGACTCAACGTCAAAAGCAAAAACATGGTGGTTAGCATCGGGAAAATGTGACCGACTGGAATCGGCAATATAAAGGGTTTGCTCATCGGCTGAAAAAGCCAAGCCATTAGGCATGATTAAGCTATCGCAAACAACCTTGCACTCACCGGACACAGGATCAATACGATAAACAAAGCAACCCTCTTGCTCTGACGCACGCGCACGGCCTTCATGGTCGCTCATAATGCCGTAGGATGGATCAGTAAACCATACCGCGCCATCGCTGGAAACGACCACATCATTGGGGGAGTTGAGGCGTTTTCCATTATACGTCGAGGCTAAAACAGTGCGTGAGCCATCTCCTTCAATTCGAACCACCGAATTGCTGAGGTGCTCACAGCTAATGCGCCGACCTGACTGATCGCGGGTATTGCCATTGGTGTAGTTGGAGTCGAGACTGACAACTCTGGTACCTAAATCAGGCACCCACTGCAAAAGCTGGTGATTAGGGATATCTGAAAACATTAATGTGTCGGAGCTTGGAAAATACACTGGCCCTTCACACCAAGTCATTCCGGTGTGCAGCTTTTCCAACTTAGCGTCCGGCAATAGCAAGTCCTGACTAGTGCAAGCCTTTTTACCCTCTGTCGCGTTTACGGTTTCCAACACTATGTCTCCCTCTCCTCGATTGAAACGCTACAGTAGCAAAGAGGTTCGGCGATTAGCAGGGGGCAAGACGCTCATCTTTTGCGGGAACCCGCAAGCCTTGCGCGGGTTCACGAATTCACAGAAAAACAGTACTGTGCTAACCTGATTCGATGTCAATAATTACTAATAATTGCACCCTAAGCGTCAACCAAATCCTCGATGTTGCAACTGCGGTTGCCGGTCGATGGGATCTCACCGAAGTGATTCACTCAGTCTCAGGCGATGTGATTCCTTTCCTCGCGCATGATCATTTTGACGCCGCGATCTTATCTGAAGATGGCCAGTCGTTACGCACCTTTGAAACAGGGATGGATACTGAATGGGGCGGTGCAACGCGCTCGGTAAGCGACAGCCCTATTCGGGAAATTTTTCTCAACAATATAAACTATATCGTGACGCCTGATGCTCAAATTGATGAGCAATTCCAGCAAGAAGGCATGTATACCGTGCCCATCTTTAAAGCGAATCTACGGGCACGTTTACATGTGGCCATGGTGATTTCCGGACGAGTGATCGGCGCCTTGTCGTTTTCAAGAACCACGCCCACAGCTTATACGGAAGATGATGTCGCCAATGCCCTAGTGGTCAGTCGAATCATTAGCCCTTATGTGCACGGCCTACTCCAAGCTGACCAAGCCAATCAGGCACGACTCGATGCAGAACATGAAGCAAAGCTGCGGGAAGGCTTACGCAGCGGCGCTCGCGCCTTGGCCGGAAACTTAGAAAGGACGCGTGCGCAGATGGGGATGGAACTGCATGACCAAACCTTAGCCGACCTATCGCGCATTTCACGGACGATAAGCGACAAACAAACCCTTAATAAAGTTGAACTCAATGGACTGAAATCGGAGGTCTCACACTGCCTCACTGAGTTACGAAGAATTGTTGATGCCGCCCGACCATCCGTGCTGGAACTCTTTGGTTTAGCCGAAGCGGTACGCCACCAAGTCGAAAAAGAAAGCGCCATTTACCCCAATACCGAGCTGATCTTTGAGGAGGAACTCCCTGACACCTTAAATGAGTGCTCTGAAGATATTGAATTTGGCTTTTATCGCATCGCGCAAGAAGCCATTCATAATGCCTTCAAGCACTCCCAAGCAACCAAAATCAATGTGAAGCTATCTCATGATAATGGCTCAATGACGCTATCAGTCAGTGATAATGGCTGCGGCTTAGATACCAAAAAAGCGCACAGCAGAGGTGGCTTATACAATATGCAAACCCGTGCCGCACTTTTTGGCGCAAAGCTTGAAATAACGTCACTAAAACCCTCTGGCACCCGCATTTTTCTGGCCGCTCCGATTACCTCCGCTCAAGATAAGAAGACCACTTTATGACCTTTTCTGTACTGATTGTTGAAGATGACGACCTTCACCGCAGTTTCTTGCATGACACACTGAAGGAAAGTGACCTTGGCCCGATGGAAATTACCGAAGCCTGCGATGGTGATGAGGCCATTGCGCTATTGCAAAACCAGGACTTCTCCAGTGTCATTCTGGATTTACAAATGCCGGGAAAAACAGGGGTCGATGTGGCGCGTGTCGTTTGGGCGAAAGACCATAGTACTCCCATTCTGTTTTGGTCGAACTACGCTGATGAAGCCTATGTGCGGGGTATTTTTCGCGTAGCACCGGAAGATGCCAACTATGGCTACTTACTCAAATCAACATCCAGTCAGTTACTTAAACGCACGATTGCAGGGGTGTTTTTTGAAGGCCAGACCATTATCGATCGGGCAGTCAGCTTTGCACGCAACAGTTCAAACAAAAACCTAGAACTCAACGCCACAGAATACGAAGTGCTGGTGGATATCGCGATCGGCTTAACTGATAGTGCAATTGCTGAATATCGCTCTATCTCTGTTCGCGCTGTTCAGGGGCGCTTGAAAGGCGTTTATGAAAAGCTTGGCGTTGCAGAAGTCGCATCCACTAAGGATGGCTCAGCGGCTATGAACCGAAGAGCGCGCGCTGTGGCAATCGCGCTAACAAGGCGCAAGATCAACTCCAAAATTCTCGATATGGCAGAAAAAGAATTACGCGCAAGAGACCTTGGGCATTTTATGGATGGCTAGATCCCGCCATTAAGCCCTTACCGCTTCCTCTGAAATCTTAGCTAAAATCTTGTAAGATGCGCCCATAGCACCACCTATAACACTCGTGGTGCGCTTTTTACTCCCCTCATACGAGCAAATTTTATGTACATTTTTTCTGTTACAGCCAAATCCAGAGAAGCCATTGATGGCTTTGAGAAAGGCGCAACCGCTCCCTTTATTGTGTATATCGACTTTCAGGATTTAGCTGGCGCAGAGTATTTGGCCCGTTACTATGTCACCAAATCCGGCTTTAGCGATATCGTAGTCGACAAACGCCGCCAACTAGCTAAAGACAAAGTCGGCAAATTTGGCGAGAAAAACAAGCAAGTCAAAGAAGCGCTGAAAACCGGTTTCGCGATTCAATTATTCGATCAGGATTGAGCCTTATGATTAAGCATGCGGTATTGCTGAAATTCAAAGCCAGCCTGAGTGCGGATGAGCGCCAAGCGCTGTATCAAACCGTTGCGGATCTGGAGCAAGTTGTTGATGGCTGGTTAGGCTTTGCAGCAGGCGACAATGTGTCACCGGAAGTGGGCAAGGATAAAGGCTATAACGGCGGATTTATTATCGACTTTAAAGATGAAGCTACACGCGATACGTACTTAATCCACCCAGAGCATCAGGCCGCGGCCATGAAATTAGTCGCAGCGGTAGACGGCGGCGCAGATGGCATTGTGGTATTTGATCTTAAAGCCTAGTGATTTAAAGCTTACCGGAAACGGTAGGAAGGGCGGTTGAAGGTATTGCAAAGACTGCGGTGAAGAATATGGGAATTCGTGAATGGAGAGAGTGATTCACGAATTCCCTATTTCTTACGATATGACCAACGAATTTCTTTTTATTGTTTTGATTTTTATTATTATTTTTGTTTCGTTGTAGCCCCTTGAAGCTGATGCCCATTATGCTGATCCCAGATGAACGGACTATTAATTAGACAAAAAACAGTTACGGTTTGTGTTGAATTCTATTTTTAAGCTGCACACTGTGGCATATCTGTATGCTCTTCTCACTGGACAATCACTATGGCACAGCACGCACTCTTTCAGCATCCGAACTGGATTTTCGACATGGATGGCACGCTGACCATCTCCAAGCATGACTTCGATGCGATTCGCAAAGAACTTGGCCTACCTTTCGGTCAGCCGATATTAGAAGCGCTGGATGAGTTGCCTGCAGAAGAAGCTGCCATCTTACATATTCGCTTAAATGAGATCGAGCTAGAGATTGCCAAGCAGTCTGAACCAGCCGCCGGTGCAGCTGAATTGCTAAGCCATTTAACCGAACAAGGTGCCAAGCTCGGCATACTCACTCGCAATAACGCGATTAATATTGAAGTCACGCTCAAAGCGGCGGGCCTGGATGGCTTTTTCACGCCAGACAACTTACTGAGCAGAGAGTGTGCTGCACCAAAACCTGCACCCGATGGCATTCTAAAATTACTCAACCAGTGGCAGGCAGAACCTGGAAATGCAGTGATGGTAGGTGATTACTTCCACGATTTAGCCTCAGGTCGCGCAGCAGGTACTCACACCTTATATGTGGACGAGAGTGGCAGGTTTGAATTCAAATCGCTGGCGGATGTCTGCATTCAAAGCCTGCCCGAACTGTTTAACTGATTAGATACCCATATCGCTTAACGTCTGCATTAACCGCTGCGCAATGCCGGTAGCGGTAGGATGCTCAACCTCAAACTCAGCGATCTTGGTCCGCAACTCTTCCAGAATGGTCGCCTGCGCATCCATCGTATCTTCTGCTAACGTCAGCTTAGTCTCGGCAATCAACGCATCCAGTCGTGCCTTTTCACCGACCTTACCGGCATCCAAGCCCTCAACTTCTTGTTGTAGTTGCGCGAGTAGTTGCTCTAAACGTTTAGTTGCCATTGCTCCAATCTCCTTTGGTTTTAATAGAATTGATTCTACTCCGATTTGAGCGATTTGCATTGATCTGGCACAAACAATCAGCAGATCGTGCGTGGCTTCGCTTGTACCCACTCGCTGTCTGTGTATAATCGCGCTCCTCATATTCGAATAACCTTGGGTTCCCTAGCACCCCAATTGACAAAAAGGTATACCATGAACACTGTACCCTCTATCGCCAGTAACCGAACCGTTTGGTACTTGGCCGCATTTCACTTATTTATCATCGCCATTAGCAACTATTTAGTGCAAATTCCGGTGACTTTATTTGGCCTGCATACCACTTGGGGCGCCATCAGCTTCCCATTTATCTTTCTGGCAACCGATTTGACGATTCGCATCTATGGTGCGGCGACTGCACGTAAAATCATTTTTATGGCAATGCTTCCGGCACTGCTGATCTCTTATGTATTGTCTGTATTGTTCTTTGAAGCACAATTTCAGGGCACTGGAGCGCTATCCGAGCTCAACACCTTTGTCGCACGCATCGCATTAGCCAGCTTTGTGGCTTACACACTGGGGCAGCTATTAGATGTCACTGTATTTAGTAAATTACGCCAGACTCGCCAATGGTGGGTAGCACCAGCGGCATCAACCATTATTGGTGGCTTTTTAGATACCCTGCTGTTTTTCGCAATCGCCTTTTACCAAAGCACCGATGAATTTATGGCGGCCAACTGGCCTGAAATCGCTGCGGTTGATTACGGCATTAAATTATTAGTGAGCTTATCGTTGTTTGTTCCAGCCTACGGCTTGTTAATGAACACACTGGTAAAACGGATCGAGCCACGCGCAGTCTGAAAAATTCATTTTGTTGAATTTAATTAAGCCCTGAGCCTTAGTTCAGGGCTTTTTTATTGGCCCCGAAACGTTTTACATGATACAAATCCCCGCACCAAAAGAATCAGCCTGCACCATACATGTACGTCGGCGAATGCAAGGCGGATTCTTACCCAAAACCAGATACGGGACCTACCCATGAACTCCAACGGACTCTCTGTAATCGCGCGGCTGAACCTGCTTAGCAGGCAAGATGTCTTCCGCTTAAGTATCTCCATCCTTTTCCTAATCGGTATTCTATTGTATGTAAAGGCGCAGCTTATTGGCGTTCCCAATAGCATGACGCTGATCGTCGCCTCCATTATCGGCGGCTACATGGCAATGAATATCGGTGCGAATGATGTCGCCAATAATGTCGGCCCGGCGGTGGGCTCTAAAGCCATCACGCTGGTGGGTGCTATTGTCATCGCCGCCATCTTTGAAGCTGCCGGGGCATTAATTGCCGGTGGTAGTGTGGTTGGCACCATTAAAAGCGGCATTATCAATCCGGAACAAATCAATAATCCGGATGTATTTGTATGGCTAATGATTGCTGCGCTATTAGCGGCGGCAGTGTGGCTGAACGCTGCAACCATGATTGGCGCGCCAGTCTCCACCACTCACTCCATTGTTGGTGGTGTATTAGGTGCGGGAATCGCAGCTGGTGGACTGGGCATTGCCAACTGGGACAAGATGATTCAAATCGTCGCCAGCTGGGTGATCTCACCGGTGATGGGGGGCCTGATTGCGGCAGCATTCTTGTATACCATTGAGCGGCAAGTCATCCATCAGAAAGACAAACTCAAGGCCTCAGAACGCATTATCCCGCTGTTAGTGGGCATTATGGCGTGGGCATTCAGCGTTTATCTGATGATGAAAGGCCTGAAAAAGCTGTGGAAAATCGACTTCATTACTGCGTCGATCATTGGTCTGGTGATTGCCGCTGCAGTGGTTTTCATCGCTCGTCCTTTAATTAAGAAAGCCGCGCTGAGCCTTGAGAATAATCGCGAATCAGTTAACGATATGTTCGTGATTCCACTGATCTTCTCCGCTGCCCTACTCAGCTTTGCGCATGGCGCGAATGATGTGGCGAACGCTATCGGCCCATTGGCTGCAATCAATGAAGCGATCATGTCTGGCGCGGTTGCCGGTAAAGCTGGTATTCCACTGTGGATTATGGTGATTGGTGCCATCGGTATCGCCATTGGATTGGCGCTCTACGGACCAAAACTGATTCGTACGGTTGGCTCTGAAATCACTGAGCTGGATAAAACCCGTGCGTATTGTATTGCCATGGCCGCATCCATTACGGTAATTATCGCGACACAATTAGGTTTACCGGTTAGCTCCACGCACATTGCGGTTGGTGGTGTATTTGGTGTTGGTTTCTTGCGTGAATACTTCGAAGCCAATATGGCGCACATGATCGCTCAGATTAAAGAGCATCACGCTGAAGACTCTGATCCGGTTTTAGTGGCTGCCACGCTGCAGGAATTTGAAGACACCCCACTGCAGGAAAAAGGTGAATTCATCCGCCAAATGAAGGCTGCAAATGGTCCAGAGCAAATCCTGAGTAAACGTGACCGCAAGCAAATGAAAGCGGCTTACAAGCAGGAACTGGTTCAGCGCTCTATGTTGTACAAAATCGCTGCGGCATGGGTGATTACAGTACCGGCTTCTGGTTTACTGGCAGCCATGCTGTACTTCATGATTCGCGGAATGATGATGCCGTACTAAGCCATGAGTAACACTCTCATCCCGATTATTTTGGTGATCTTTCTGGGCTTTGCTTTAAAACGCAAAGCCTTTGTAAGTGACGCGTTTTGGAGCGGCTCAGACCGCATGGTCTATTACGTGTTTTTCCCGGCCTTGCTGGTCTCCAAAATATCGACGATGGATTTGGCCGAAGTGCCATTGCTTAAGCTCAGCACCGCCATCATTTTGCTGCTACTGCTGATGACGGCGGCGCTGGTGCTGGTACAAAAGATCAAACCGATAGACCCGGCGGTATTTACCTCGGTCTATCAGGGTGCTATTCGCTACAACACGTTTATTGCAGTCACCTTGGTGGCTACTGCCTTTACCTCGCCTCTTGCGATGGATGTGGTGGCACTGGCAGTTGGTGTGAAAGTGCTGTCGATTAATATCTTGTGCGTGGTTATTTTCACGATTTATCTGAATAAATCAGCCTCGCTGGGCGGCAAAATTGCGGTGGTATTAAAGAACCCGCTGATTATTGCCTGCGTGACGGGTTTGCTACTCAATGCCTTATCTATCTCATTACCTGAGTGGTTGCTAGCGTCTTGTCAGCTGCTAGGCCAAGTTGCGCTGACCTTAGGCTTGCTGTCGGTTGGTGCGGGATTAATTATTCGCTTTAATGATTGGTGGTCGTATCCGATCGTTATTTCAGTGGCCTTTAAGCTGCTGGTCTTTCCGGTTGCGGCTTACTTAATCGGTACAGCATTTGGATTGGAAACCGTGCCATTGCAGGTATTGGTGATGATGTTTGCCATGCCAACCGCGATTAATTCCTACATTTTAGCCGGTCAACTCGGTGGCGATCAGCGCGTGATGGCAAAGATTATTACCATTCAAACCATTCTTTCCGGACTCACACTCTTTGTGATTCTTTCCTGGATTGCATCTACTCAGTGAGGTCACGTGATGACTGAATCGCTCTCTCCCGGTCAGGCACGTAAACTCATTCTACACAGTCAGCAATTGCCGCCAGCCAAAGCATCTGGCTCGGCAGTTGCCAATACCCTCAATGCTCTAGAGCAACTAGCTTATATCCAAATCGACACTATTTCAGTGGTTGAGCGAGCGCATCACCATACACTTTGGAATCGGGTTCCGGCGTATAAACCCGAGCATTTAGAGCAACTGGTTGAGCAAAAGCAGGTCTTTGAATATTGGTGGCATGCGGCGGCTTATTTGCCCATGCGGGACTATCGTTTTTCGCTGCATCGTAAGCAGGCTCTGGCTACTGGTGAGCTAGATCATTGGTATCCGCGCGATCAAAAGCTGATGCGCTATGTGTATGATCGCATTCGCTCTGAAGGCCCATTAATGGTCAAAGACTTTGAACATACTGGCCCTAAGACCAGCGATTGGCACAGTAAACCCGCCAAGCAAGCGCTGGAATATTTGTATATGCAGGGTGACTTGATGACCCCCTACCGGCAGAATTTTCACAAAGTCTATGATCTGACCGAGCGCACTTTACCCGCTGATATCAACGATACACCGCCCTCACCCGATGAGTATGCGCGGTTTTTGATCCGTCGCTTTTTATCGGCGCATGGCGTTGGCTTGCCGGCGGAGTTTAGCTATCTGCTGAAAAACACCAAGCCACTCATTACCCAAGCACTTAAACACATGCTGGACGATGGCGAGCTGCAAACCATCAATATCGCTGGCGTGGGTTATTACGTGCTGCCAGAATCGCTTAACTTACTGGATAAACCGCTATCTCGCAGTAAACTCAAAATTCTATCACCCTTTGATAATTTACTTATCCAACGCAAACGCATGCAGGCATTATTTGATTTTGATTATCAGATTGAATGTTATGTACCCGCTGCGAAACGTAAATTTGGCTATTTTGTATTACCGATTTTATGGGATGGTCGCTTGGTGGCGCGCATGGATTGCAAGGCTGATCGGAAAACGCAGGTTCTACATATTCATAACCTTGCGTTGGAGCCATGGCTTACTAAAAAAGCGGCGTTTATCGCAGCCTTTAGTAAAGAGCTACACCACTTTATGGCATTTAATGGCTCCAAGCAGGTAATCTTTAATCAGGTTTCAGATGTCAGTTTAAAACCAGAGTTGCAGGCAAATTTTCCAAATTAGTCAGTAACTCCCCTAGCTTCCTAGCTTCCTAGCTTCCTAGCTTCCTAGCTTCCTAGCTTCCTAGCTTCCTAGCTTCCTAGCTTCCTAGCTTCCTAGCTTCCTAGCTTCCTAGCTTCCTAGCTTCCTAGCTTCCAGTTTATTTTCTTCAGGGTTACTTACAAGTATCCTGAAGCTAGCCGCATCTTCAGAAATTCAATCAAGCGTTTAACCTTAAGCGGCAGATAATTCCGAGTCGGATACATCGCATAAATATTCAGCGGCTCAAAACTATACTCCGGCAAGATCTGCACCAGCTCACCTCGATTCAACGCATCCTGCAAAATAAACAATGGCATCAACACAACGCCCTGATCATGACAGGCCGCTTGGCACAGCACATCGCCATTATTAGACGATAACTTTCCTTTAACCGACACCTTGGTGATCTCACCATCTCGCTCAAAGCCCCAGCTAGAGTACCGCGATTGCTGCTCGTAAATCAGGCATTCGTGGTGCTGTAAACCTTCGGGAATGACTGGCGTACCAGCTTGCTCTAAATAACGAGGAGATGCACAACACATCATTGCCGTGCCACCCACGCGCTGCGCAACCAAGGATGAGTCTTCCAATACACCAATACGCATCACCAAATCATAATCGCTACCCATAATATCAATGGCGCGGTCATCTAAGTGCAGCGTGATTTCAACCTCTGGATATTGCTTCATAAACTCGCTAATCGGCTTCACTAGCTGACGCTGGCCAAAGGTCATCGGGGCATTGATCCGAATCTGGCCACATAGGCGCTCTGTAGTGGAAGCCACATTATCCTCAAGCTCCTGAAACTCGGCCAGTAGCGCTTTACCTCGCTGATAGTAAATCTCACCCGCCTCAGTCATTCGTAAATGGCGAGTGGTTCGCACCAATAAGCGCACACCCAAGCGCTGCTCCAGCAATCGAATTCGCTTACTCACCGCCGCTGCTGAAATCTCATGCTTTTCTGCGGCTGCCGTTAAAGTGCCGGCTTCCACCACTTCAACCAGCCAGAACAAATCATCAAATCCACTCATTGATTATAAACTTCAAGTTAATATAGTAAGAACATGATACCCATTACTGCAACTTTAGCTACACGTTAAGATACTCCCATGATTAATAAGGAGGTTCCTATGCCTACCATCAGACAAGCAAACGAACGTGGCCATTTCAAAAATGGCTGGTTAGATAGCCACCATACTTTTTCCTTTGGTGAATATTACGACCCTGAGCACATGGGTATTTCAGTGCTACGTGTGATCAATGATGACCGCATTACGCCAAGCGCAGGATTTCCAACTCATCCACATAACAATATGGAAATCATCAGTTATGTACTGGATGGCGAACTGGCGCATAAAGACAGCATGGGCAATGGCAGTGTGATTCGCCCTGGCGATGTGCAGCGCATGTCAGCCGGTAGTGGCATCACACATTCGGAGTTCAACCCATCGGAGAGCAATGGCACTCACTTTCTGCAAATCTGGCTATTACCCAATAAGCAGAACGTAAAGCCAGGCTATGAACAGCAGTTTTTTGCGCCTGAGAGCCGTCAGGGCCAGCTGAAACTCGTCTTGTCACCCGATGGGCGCGATGGCTCCTTAAGTGCCAGCACCGATGCACTGATGTACGGCACGCTGCTAGATAAAGACCAGCAAGTGAGCCATCAGCTGGCAGCCGACCGTATTGGCTACCTGCACCTTGCTAAAGGAACCGCTCAAGTTGGCGAGCACACACTCAACGCAGGTGACGGGGTTACCTTTGAAGCTGGCTCAGCAGTAGAGATTACCGGGATTGCTGATGCAGAAGTTTTGCTATTCGACCTCCCTCGATAAGCCTTAAAGCTTAAGAAAAACTCAAAATTATTCACATTTAGGAGCTAATAATGACCACTCACACTATTTTACGAATCGATGCCAGCATGCGCCAAACCGGCTCTGTCTCGCGCCAACTGACAGATCAATTGATTGCCGCCATGCCAGACAGTGAAGTAATTACCCGCGACCTCAGCATTGACGGCGTGCCACCTATCAATGAAGACTGGATTGGAGCTAACTTCACGCCGCCAGCTGATCGCAGCGCGGCACAAAAAGACTTACTGGCACTCTCTGACACACTGATCGCAGAAATCATGCACAGCGATACCTTAGTGTTCGGTATGCCAATCTATAACTTTGGAATTCCAGCCGCGCTAAAGGCTTGGGTTGACCAAATCAGCCGCGTTGGCATTACATTTAATTATACTGAGGCCGGCCCTAAAGGATTGTTAGAAGGCAAGAAAGCCATTATTGTAGCGGCCTCAGGTGGCACAACGGTAGACAGCGATATTGACTTCGCCACACCATATTTACGCCACCTACTTGGCTTTATTGGTATCTTCGATGTTGAAGTCATTGCCGCCGACAGCCTAATGGCTAATCCGGACCGCTTGCAAGCCGCTGAACAGAGGATTGCAGCACTCACAACCTAATGCGACACCTGCCTGAGGACCCGCTTTAATGAATCAGATTCTCATTTTATTTGCGCACCCCGCGCTAGAAAAATCACGAATCCAGTATCGACTAATGAAAGCGGCCTCAGGCATTGAAGGCGTGACGGTTCATGATCTGTATCAGGTGTACCCTGATCTCATGATCGATGTTCCGCGAGAGCAAGCCCTGCTCTCAGAGCATGACATTATCCTGTTCCAGCACCCGTTCTATTGGTATAGCGCGCCTGCCATTGTTAAAGAATGGCAGGATTTGGTGCTGGAATACGGTTATGCCTACGGCCCCGAAGGGACGACATTGCACGGCAAAACGCTGGGCAATGTCATTAGTACCGGTGGCGATGCGCACAACTACCAACCCGGCAAACGTCACAATCACACCATCGGTGAATTCCTCATTCCCTTTGAGCAAACAGCCGCCATCTGCGGCATGCATTATCTCCCGCCCTTTGCCGTACACGGTGCGCACGATATCAGTAATACCAAAATCGATGAGTATGCGGAAAACTATCGCCAAGTGCTCTGGCATTTACAGCGGGAGCTCCCTTCCAAAGAAGCCTTAGCAACGATGCATACACTCAATCATTGGACCAGCAATCAGGGATAAGTCATGGATTCACTGTTACACGCTTTTATCTTTCTCGCGGCCGGTGTTATTGCCGTCCCGATCGCTACGCGGCTTGGCCTTGGCTCGGTACTAGGTTACCTCATTGCGGGGGCCTTAATTGGCCCGTTCGCGATGGGCTTTATCGACGATGCTGAACGCTTAATGCACTTCTCCGAATTCGGCGTGGTGATGATGCTATTTCTGATCGGTATCGAGCTACAGCCTTCCGTCTTATGGCGCATGCGCATTCCGATTCTAGGGCTGGGCGGCTTGCAAATGGTGATTACCACCGCTGCCATTGGTGGTGTCGCTTATGGCCTTGGGCAGAGCTGGGAAAACTCACTTGCCATTGGCCTGATTCTGGCACTGTCATCCACCGCCATTGCCTTGCAGGTGCTGGATGAGAAAAACCTGATGAAAACGCAGAGCGGTAAATCGGGCTTTGCGGTGTTGTTGTTTCAGGATATTGCCGTTATTCCGATCATTGCCGCGCTACCACTACTCGCAATCGCCACACTTGGCAGCACGACCGGCACCGACACCTCACACGCAACGGAAAGTACTAATTTAATTCTCCACCTACCCGGCTGGCAAAAAGCGATCATCGTTATCGGAGCGGTATTAGGCATTATTTTGGCCGGGCGTTTTCTAACTCGTCCCTTGTTTCGCTATATCGCCGAAAGCCGCTTGCGTGAGCTATTTACTGCCACGGCGCTCATGCTGGTCATGGGTATTGCAGTGCTAATGAATATGGTTGGTCTGTCGCCAGCCTTGGGCGCATTTGTGGCAGGCGTAGTACTGGCCGATAGCGAATACCGCCATGAGTTAGAAGCCAATATCGATCCGTTTAAAACCCTGCTACTGGGTCTGTTCTTTATCTCGGTTGGTGCCAGTATCGACTTCAAACTCTTAGCCTTAGAACCACTGCTGATCTGTGGCGTGGTGGTCGGATTAGTGCTTATCAAATTAGTAATTCTCTTACTTCTTGGTGGCCTGTTTGATCTCAAAGGTGGCCCACGATATTGGTTTGCCTTTACGCTGGCGCAAGGTGGAGAGTTTGGCTTTGTGCTGCTCTCGTTTAGCTTACAAAATCAGGTACTGCCCAAAGCCACAGTCGATATTCTGACCGCTGCCATTGCGCTGTCGATGGTGCTAACGCCCATACTGGTGGTGCTTAATGAGAAATTTATCCAGCCAAAATATCAACACAAAGACACCACGGACGTTAATAACGAGGAAATGGAAGATCAGGATGATGCGGTCATTATTGCCGGCTTCGGTCGCTTCGGCCAAGTTGCAGGACGCCTGCTAATTGCCAACGATATACCTGTTACTGTTTTGGATCATAGCGCGGCACATATTGAGCGGGTACGGCGCTTTGGCTTTAAGATTTTCTATGGCGATGCCAGCCGTGAGGACTTGCTGCATACTGCTGGTGCGCACAAAGCCAAGCTGTTAATTATTGCCATTGATGATAAGGAAAAAACCCGCAAGATCATTGATATCGTTAAGCACAATTATCCGCACTTAAAGATCTACACGCGTGCCTTTGATGCCATTCATTATCATGAGTTAAAAGCAGCAGGCGCGGATTATATCGAACGAGAGGTGTTTTTATCATCGCTAAAAGTCGGCGAGAAAGCGCTGGAAGCATTGGGAATGCGGGCCTATCAAGCGCGACGTCAGGCATTACGGTTTGCAGAACACGACCGCATGTCAACGGATCGGATCGGGCAGCATCTGGATGATAATACCCGCTTTATCTCAGAAACCCGCATTGCGCATACTGAGGTATTGGAGCTATTACGACGTGATCGCAAGATTGCAAAAACCTCCGTCGATCACGCATGGGACCCATCAGGGCATGAGTAGCCCTGACGGTTTACTTGTGATTTAGCTATTTTCCGGTAGGCGGTCTTGCAGCAACATCAGCTCGGCCGCATATCGGTAGCCTAACTGCTTGTTTTCCAGAATTGGCAGGCCACGTTCACCATTTAGTAACTGCGCCAATACCTCTAACAAGGCTTGGTCTTGCTCATCCTGCCAGCCTAAATCATCTTTTAACTGAAGCAGTACTTTGCGTAACTCGCCATCGCGTTGCTGCTGAGCGGCACTTTGAACCGCAGTGCATAGCTGCCCGTCACGCTCCATATTCTCACCACCATCAATCCGGTAAGACACATAGGCTTCAATCGCGCGTTGCTTAGCTGCTTGTGCTGCTGCTGGATTATTCTGAGCGGTTTCGATCAGGCTTAAAGTATTCCAGCTTTTCCATGGCTCTGCCGAATGACCAAACTCCTGACCCAAGGTGCCAGCCGTTTCCAGCTCAGCCAGTGCCAATTCAAAATCACCCTGCTTGCGCAATGCATCGGCTAAGCGATTACCCACCGCCGCTTGCAGGAATTTATCATCCGCATCTTTAGCCACTTGCAGTGCTTGATGGTAGTAATCAACCGCAGTCACGATCTCAGCCGTGGCTTCGCTTAGATTACCCAGCTCCAGCAAGGTGCTTATCATGCCGCGCGTGTTGCCTTGGCTTTCCAGTAATACCAAGGATGCAGCAAATGCCTGCTTGGCATCATCCATCGCCTGATTCACTTTATGCAGCATGGCAATGTGCTGCCATACATTCGCCATCATGACTTCATCATCCAGCGTTTCAAACACTTCCAATGCGCTTTCATAACCACGCAAGGCATCCGCCGGACGCTCCATCATCGAGTAAATCGATGAACGCTGTGTTTGCGCAATTGCTGAGCCGCGTAAATCACCGAAGGATTCCGCCTGCTCAATGCACTGTGAGTACAACACTTCTGCCGGAACCAACTGACCTTGTTCAATCAGGCAATCACCCTGCTCCATCATGCAACCAATCAATAGGTTTGCGGCTGCTTTGTCGGTCTTGGCATGTGGTGTTAATAAGGCTTGAGCTTCCTGCAAGCAACCCAGCGCTTGTTCGCCTGCCTGACCTGCTTTTAAAACCTGACCCATTAGGATATTGGCGAGTGCCAAATCGTTAACCGCGCCAGGATAAGCATCACTGCCAGCCGTATGGCAACGTTGCAGCAAGGCTTGCGCAGCTTGTGAAGCTGGATGCAAAGCGCGCATGCGGAATAGGTTTTCAACATTTTGGCGATCATGCTCAAAACGTACATGGCTCCAATCACCCTGCAAGCTTTCTGCCGTGGCAATCCAGTTTTTGACCTGTGCCTGCTCGGCTTCAGCTTCGGCCTTCTCTAATAAGGCTTCCATGCGGCGTAATAGCTCAACCACCTGACTGGCGTTGTCGCTCATCAAAACGGGCGGTGTCGCACGGTGCTCCAGATAAGCCATCAGATTCGCGCGCTCTAATGCCGCCAAGCGCAGCGCCATGGTCTCATCTTCAAAATACTGCTGATATAAAAAGGCAAGTAACTGATCGACTGCAGCCAGCCAGTGCTGCTGTGATTCTTCTTGGTGGGCTGCTTCGACATCCAGCACTAAATGCGCCAGTAATTCAGGATCAAAGCGGTAATACGTGTGGTCATGCTCTTCAGCCAAACCAGCGGCAACGACAGCATCCATCATCGCTTTGGCAGCCTCAACCGACTCGGCTTGAGTCACGTGGCTAATCACCACCAAGTTTCCACCCTCCTGCAGCACAGCCAGTTTGGCCAGCGCGGATTGAGTAGTATCGGGTAGGGATTGCAGAGCGATCTGGATAGAATTAGCGGACATGTTTTCAAGCCTCCTGAAGCGTTAGGGGCGCATTATCGGGGGTGACACGGGGCATTGCAAATTCTTATCAGTGAAATCCCCGCTAAGCCACTGCACTAGCCAAATCGCAGACAAAAAAAGACCCGGCAAGCCGGGTCAAATCACACTTAGGAGGAAAAAAACAACTTATTCAGCAATCAACATCTTAAACATTTGATCTTTCAGGTGTAGGCGCTTCTTTTTAAGCTCCTCAACCACCTCGTCAGACGGGGTTTCGATCTCTTGCTGAATGCGGCGCAACTCATGATCGAGTTCGTCATATTCTTTAAACATTTTCGCGAAATGGCCATCTTCCATTTTTAACTCGTGAATTCGGGCTTTATGCTCTGGGAATTCGTGTAGCAAGTCATGGGGTTCTGCAAACATTCTGTGACGCTCCGCTGTTGTTATTCGATGACTGTATTGTTGCACGCTGGTCGGTTACCCGAATTGATTTAGATCAAGTCCTCATAATTTATTCCAAAAAACTCAAAATTCGTATTAAGATGATTACTAATTTTATACTTAGGAGTCGCCATGAAAGTTCGCCCGTTCATCCTCCCAGTGCTAGCCACCTGCTGCGCAATCAATCCCGTGATTGCTAAAGACTGGCAAGATGATAAAACTTATAAATTCACTATATTGCACACCAACGACAATCACGGCCGCTTCTGGCAAAACAAATACGGTGAGTATGGAATGCCTGCTCGTTTTACCGTCGTTAATGCGATTCGTCGTCAGGTTGAGGCTGAAGGTGGTAGCGTATTGCTGCTGTCTGGTGGTGACATTAATACCGGCGTTCCAGAGTCTGACTTGCAAGATGCCGAGCCGGATTTTGTCGGTATGCGTAAGATTGGTTACGATGCCATGGCACTCGGTAATCACGAATTCGATAACTCGCTGGACGTATTGGCTAAGCAACAAGAGTGGGCAGGCTTTCCATTCCTATCTGCGAATATCTACGCCAAAGATAGCGGCGAGCGCATGTTTAAACCTTACAGCGTAATCGACAAGCAAGGCATCAAGATTGCGATTATGGGTCTGACCACTGAAGACACGGCTAAGATCGGTAATCCTGAGTACTTGGCGAATGTTGAATTCCGCGATCCTAAAGAAGAAGCTAAAGCAGTGGTTGCTGAACTTCAGGAAGAAGTAAAGCCGGATATGATTTTGGCTGTGACGCACATGGGTCACTATGACGACGGTAAGTACGGCTACAATGCACCGGGCGATGTATCGCTGGCGCGGGCAATGCCAGAAGGCGCAATTACTGCAGTGATCGGTGGCCACTCTCAAGAGCCGGTCTGCATGGAATCGGAAAATCTGCGCGATGTCAATTATCAGCCAGGCGCAACCTGCGTTCCTGAGCATCAAAATGGCACTTGGATTATGCAAGCGCATGAGTGGGGCAAGTATGTTGGCCGCGCTGACTTTGAATTCAAAAACGGCGAAGTGACGCTGAAGTCTTACCGCCTGATTCCAATCAATCTAAAGAAGAAAATCAAAGATGCTGAAGGTAATTCTCAGCGCGTATTGATTGCTAACGAGATTGCACAAAACAAAGAAATGCTGAAGCTGCTTGGCCCTTACCTTAATAAAGGTAAAGAGCAGATCAATATTAAAGTCGGTAGCACAAACAAGCTGCTGGTTGGTGAGCGGAATAAAGTGCGCTTTGGACAAACCAATCTGGGTCGCTTAATTGCGACAGCACAGATGGAAAAAGCCAAGGCTGATTTCGGCATTATGAACTCAGGCGGTGTGCGTGCATCGATCGAAACTGGCGACATCACTTATAAAGAAGTACTGACGGTTCAGCCATTTGCCAATTTATTGGTATCGGTTGAAATGACCGGTAAGGAAGTGCTGGAATATTTAGCTCAAGTGGCGACCAAGCCAACTGATACCGGTGCTTATGCGCAGTTTGCTGGCATTTCAATGACAGTGAAAGCCGATAGTGTTGAAGATGTGAAAATCGGTGGCGAGCCACTGGATTTAGAGAAAACCTATCGCATCTCAATGCCTAGCTTCTCTGCGGCCGGTGGTGATGGTTATCCTAAAGTCTCTGACCTGCCAAGCTATGTTGATACCGGCTTTGTGGATGCAGATGTACTGAAAGAGTACTTAGAGCAACACAACCCTCTGGATGCAGATGCATTTGAGCCTAAAGGTGAAATTGTTTATCAAATGGATGTAGTTGAGGAAGAGGCTGTTGAAGAGGCCGCTCCTGAAGCGGTTGAGGCACCAGCTGCTGAGACTACTGCTGTTGAAGCTGAGGCGACAGAAGAAGCACCCGCGACTGAAACTCCTGCTGTTGAAACTGAAGCTACAGAAGAAGCTGTAACGGAGGAAGCACCTGCTACTGAGACTCCTGCTGCTGAAACTGAAGCTACAGAAGAAGCGGTAACTGAGGAAGCTCCTGCGATTGAAACTCCTGCCGTTGAAGCTGAAGCTACTACAGAAGAGGCTGTAACTGAAGAAGCACCTGCTGCTGAAGCTCCGGCTGTTGAAGCCGAAGCCACAGAAGAAGCCGTAACTGAAGAAGCGCCTGCGACTGAGACTCCGGCTGTTGAAACCGAAGCGACAGAAGAAGCCGTAACTGAGGAAGCACCAGCTACTGAGGCTCCCGCTGTTGAAGCAGAAGCTACAGAGGAAGCAGTAACGGAGGAAGTACCTGCTACTGAGACTCCGGCTGTTGAAGCTGAAGCTACAGAAGAAGCTGTAACGGAAGAAGCACCTGCGACTGAAGCTCCCGCTGTTGAAACTGAGGAAGCGCCTGCAACTGAAATACCAGCCGTTGATGAATCCGCAGTTGATCCAATTGCAGCAGCGGTAGAAGCTGCGACCAAAGCCGTAACCGGCGAGTAACCCTCTCCGCTCCAACGCAAAAAGCCTGTCAGGATCACTCCTTTGACAGGCTTTTTTTATGGTCAGCTTATTACCTTCAATCCGCTAATTTCAGCAAATCACAGAAGCACCCGCCCTATTCCGCTTTACGAACCTCCACTTGCTCCAACACGCTCAGCTTTTGCTCTCGCGACATAATCATCCATTCGCGGATTTCATCCATTGTACGAAAGCAACCGTCACAGCGGCCCGTTTCATTATTCAATCCACAGAGTTTTACACAGGGCGAAGGCACACTGTAATCAATCTCGGGGCGATTGGCTCGGCGTCGTCGGGTGCTGCGGGCGCTATCAGTCATGCTTTAAATCCGTGTTGAACAATCAAGCTGACGCCTGACAAATTTCCAAATACTTAGCAATTACCGTTGGCATACCCTGCTCGATACATTCCACAGTCAGCACATGCCCGATCGACACTTCCAGAATCCCCGGAATCGTCAGGAAAGTTGCTAAGTTATGACTATCTAAATCATGCCCGGCATTCACTTCTAACTCCAAACGCTGAGCTTCCGCAGCCGCATCAGCATATTTTGCCAGTACTGCAGCCTGCTCGCGCGTGCCATAAGCCGAGGCATATTCTTCGGTATACAATTCAATACGATCAACGCCAGTGCTAGCGACACGGCGCACCTGCTCGACATCCGGGTCTAAAAAGGCGGCAACCCGAATCCCGGATTTTTTCAGGCGAGTGGTTACCATTTCCAGCAACTCGCTGTGCCATGCTACATCCCAGCCATGATCAGAAGTTAGCTGATCGACGGCATCCGGCACGAGTGTGCACTGATCTGGCTTACAGTCTTCAACCAACTGCAAAAACTCCTCAGAAGGATAGCCTTCAATATTGAACTCAACGCCCGGATAATCCACCAGCAACTCAGCCAGATCATAAGCGTCCTGACGCGTAATATGGCGCTCATCCTGACGCGGGTGCACGGTAATGCCCTGCGCACCTAATGCGATAAACTTTTTAGCAAACTCCACCACACTTGGAAAATCACGTCCGCGTGAGTTTCTAAGTAGCGCAATTTTATTAACATTTACACTCAACATTGTCATTCGGCGTATCCTGTGTTTGAAGCCTTAATGGCCCAATGGTATTCGCTTAAGCGAGCACTGACAATGCCTGTCATGGGCTGCGGTTTCATTGGCGTAGAAATTGGTGCACTATGCAGACAAACGACTAACTAAGGAAATAACCATGGCAAAAAGACGGATGGTGGTTGAAATGGGTATGGGAACTGACTTGCAAGGTCAGGACTATACAAAAGCAGCGGTTCGCGCAGTGAAGGATGCCCTATGGCATAACTCGCTAACGATTGCGCCGGCATTTGGCTTTGATAAAGAGAAAATGCTGATCGAAGTGAGTATCGGCGTCGCCAAACCAGAGCTGGTTGATAAGGAGGTGGTTAAAGCAGTTTTCCCTTACGGCCAAGCCAGTGTAGAAGTCGTACAGGGTGGTCTCGATATTTTAAGTGATTGCGGGACCAAAACGACAGTAATGGCCAATGCCGCTGCCGTAGTGTATTTAGACTTTGCAGAGGAGAGCTTGGCATGACCATGCAACGAATTATCTTAGAGATGGGTACTGGCAACGATTTGTACGGTGAAGACTACACCAAAGCCGCCGTACGCGCCGTGCAAGATGCCTTACACCACAGCTCCATTTCACTGTTTCGCTCAATGGGTATTGATCACGACAGTATGCAAGTGGAAGTCACTATCGGCACTCAGCAGCCCGATAAAGTCGACACGAAAGTCATCGCCAGCCAGATCCCATTTGGGTCAGTAAAAGTGAATACGGTATTTGGTGGATTGAATGTGTCTGATCCGGTTCAAGAAACGGTTACAGTGATTGCTTCAGCGGCTATTGCAGCCAGATTGGATATTCCGGACGGTCAGTACAAGCCGGCTTAATCACTAGTTTATACGCAACGCGCCAGCCCTATAAGATCATTACGGGGCCGGCGCGTTGTTACACAGTCAAAAATCAGCTTTGTCGAAGTTATTGTGTCTCAACACTTTTTGCAGTGTGTGCATAAAGGTTTTGAACTCTTCCTCAGTCAGGCAGGAAAACGACTCTTTTGCATTATCCGCAGCAACGCCCAGCAAACTCTCTCGCAACGCCATTCCTTCAGCGGTCAGCTCAACTTTAACCGAACGCCGATCGGCGATGCTCGTCACTCGCGTCACCAAGTTTTTCTTTGTTAGCTTATCAACAATGCGTGAAATGGGCGCTTGATGCATGCCCGCCAAATGCGCTAATTCATTGATAGACAACCCGGGCCGCTCGTGCAAAATTGACAACGTGACCCATTCCGACACCGCAACACCCGCATCCCGACTCTTTAAGCGTGCTTGCAATTTATTGGTCAGCGCTGAGTGCAAGCAACGCAACCAAAACCCCGGCAAGCCATGCAACCGCAAAGGCTCTTTCATCCTAGTACCCTCGTAAAAACATTTTATAGTTATATGCTATGGAACAGGAAAAGTTTAACACATAGAAAGTCAGCCTGCTCCACCCAGCGTTGCCCAAATTGCTTAGTCATCTAATCAATCATAAGGAAGAATATGTATGCGGCCACTGGCTTGAGTTTTCAATGTTTCAGCAATGCTTTCCAGCTCGGTATCCGGCACTTGTAAGCGGGCTCTAATGCGTTCAGCATAAACCGTCTCAACCGGTGCTAATTCCAGTGCAGCCAATGCCATATCAACCTTGGTGGTATCCACATAATCGTATTCCAACCAAAGCGGCAGGCTTGGGGTAACGGTTCGCAGTGTCGCGCGATCCAGCAGCTGACCAACTGCGCCGCCGTAAGCGCGCATCAAGCCACCCACACCCAGCTTGGTTCCGCCAAAATAACGCACAACGACTACTGCAAGGTCATAGACCTCTCGCCCTTGTAGCTGCATCAGCATGGGCTTACCGGCAGAGCCGCCCGGCTCGCCATCATCGCTGAATTTTACGCGTTCAGGTTCCCGTAACACATACGCCCAGCAATGATGCCGGGCGTCGGGTTGATCAATACGAATGGTTTGAATGAAATCCTGAGCGGCGGCTTCGTCACCAACCGGTGCTGCATAAGCAAGAAAGCGTGAGTGCTTAATGGGTTCTATTTCAAAACTACAGGGCTCAGCAATCGTTAAGTACGGCAGGCGCACAGCATTCCTCTATTGTTTAATGCACTACCTCACGAATGGGTTGTAAGGTTAAGGCATGACGCATTAGTTTACAGCCGGCAGCGCCAATTTCCCGGCTCCAAATACTCAGAGCTGCAGGGTGTAATGGGTACTCACGACAGTACAGCGTTTCTCCGCAGAAGTACTGCCAAGCTGGAGAGGACGCCCATCGCGCGCGAACCTCATCATAGCTAACATTCTCAAGCGCTTGCAAATAAAGCAGGCCAATAATCAGGCGCGGAGATGGATCAATATCCGGGTTAAAGCATGAGGCTAATGACTGCTCAAGAAACTGCCAATCGATACGATTAGCCAGACGATGCAATCGATCATCCGCGCCAACCATGTCGGTTAACAGCTTTGGAATTAACTCACTGGAATTTTCGACGTTTATTTTTGTAGTCTGTTTCATAAAGCTCACAACTCATACAGGTTTTTACAAACCTCCTTCTCTCAGGAGGACATCGCACTGGCTTACTTATAAAGACGTATGAAAAACAAAAAGCTTAGGGGTCCTGTGAAATTATTTTTATTTTTTTGATTTGGTATCGATGAAATCGTGCGCCAAGCGAAAGCCATAGACATAACTGCGGTCATTTTCGCCGCCCTTACTGCGTATGGCTGGGCGTACGGAGGCTTCAACGGTATCCCAAGCGCCGCCTCGACGCGTTCGCGTGTTTAACTTATCGCACTGAGTTAACCAAGCGGAACCATCTTTGGGCGCGCCGTCGTAACGTTCGTGCCAACAATCTTCCACCCACTCCCAGACATTTCCTGCCATATCATAAAGATTAAAGGCATTAGGGGGGAAACTGCCCACCGGAGAGCTATAACGCCAACGATCCGCACCGCCAACGCCTTTGTAGTTGGCAAACTTCCGACGTGGCCTATCACCCCAGGCAAACGCGGTGGAGCTACCCGCGCGGGCGGCATATTCCCACTCGGCACCCGTTGGTAGTCGGTATTGGCGACCCGTCTTGGCGTTTATCCATTTGATATAAGCTTGCGTATCATCCCAGCTGATACAGACCACGGGGGACTCTTCCGATATTTCAAAGCGGGACGAGTGCCATGAATATTCAGGGTCCATATACCAACTTGGTTTGCCTTGGTTTAAATTCAACGAAACACAGCCTACTAACTCTTTTTCAGAATCCGTCAGGTAATCGGTTTCAAGAATAAACTGGCGAAATTGGGCAACGGTGACTTCATGTTGAGCGATTTCAAAAGATTTAACGGTGACCAGATGTGCAGGATACTCAGTGTCACGGCAGCCAACGATATCATCCTTCCCGACACTACACCCCATGACCATTTTACCGCCGGGGATGGGGAGCATATTTGGGTATAGACCCGGCGCTTCACCTTGAGGGATCACCTTATATTGAGGATTATTTGCTACCAACTGATGTGCCTTATCGACAATGGTCTGGTCAGATAGCTTAATCCCGAGTACAACCGCCACAATCACGGTTAAAGCACCGATAAAACCCCAAATCCAGTAGCGGTCTTTTCTTTTTTTGGCAACCTGATCTTGACGCTCCAACTCAGTCACCGCGCGATCGAAAAAGACTTTCACTTCATCGCGGGTATAAACCTGTAAATAGCGGTCTAAGGGATGCTTATCTTTGGATTGTTTATCGTCCATAAACGCTAACTCAGCACAGCTCTTCGCGTAACTGCTTTAATCTGTCGCGCAGTATTGAAATACGTCGGCCAACCGCGCTCACTGTACGATCAACCATTACTGAGATTTCGGCATAGCTTAAGCCTAGGGCAAACTGGGTGTAGATTAAGAGATCCATCTTGCCGGTGGGTTGCGACTCAATATGATCGAACACCTTATCCAGACAATCAATATTATCCAGCATAGCGACTTGCGAACTGGGGTCGGTGCCCGGCGGTGGCAAGGCACGATTCTCTTCCGGCTCAGCGCTGTGCTGATAGACGTTTAATTGGGTTTTGTGTTTGCGCATATGGTCGATGCACTGATTTCTAACCATGGTGTACAGCAGTGGCAAGCTGCAACTTTTGCGCAGATCATCAGCATGGCAGAGAATTTTAACGGCGACTTCCTGAAGGATGTCCTGACGCTCATGAAATCCGATGTGGGAGAATGAATGGCTGCAGTAGCTGATGTATCGGCTCAAAATCCCGAATAACGCACTACCATTGTCACCATTTTGATCAACAAACTGACTGAGTAACTCGCTACACTCTTTTCCATTCAGCAATGAAATGTCATACAGACCCACACAAACCTCACTAGATTTACGGAATATTCCGTAAAAATTATCCGAAAGATATCATAGCATTTAATATACTTAGTCTGACAGCCAAAAAACGTTACTTATCACACGCTTATACCAGTAAATAAACAACACCGCCTTAAGAAAAGTATAATGCTTCTACTTACTAATGTATTTAGTGAATAAAAAAACATATCATTCACCCACCTAATCAGCCAGTTATCGGTTATTAAATCTGTATGGATATCGCACATTTAAAAACGTTCCTTGAGATTTATCAGACACGGCATTTCGGAAAGTCTGCAGAGAAGCTGTGCATCACTCAGTCAGCGGCCAGCGCCCGCATTAAACTGCTGGAGGAACGGCTTGGGGTAAAGCTATTTACTCGCGAACGCCATGCCATTGAGCCAACCCCTGCAGGGCATCGCTTTCACAAGTATGCAGAGATGACGGTGAGCGGCTGGGAACGTGCCCGCCAGATGGTTGCATTGCCCGAGGAATACACACAGTCCTTATCACTTGGTTATTTGCCGGATACCTGGCACCTGTTTTTAAAAGGCTGGGTCGATAAGATTCGCGAGGAAATGCCGGAGACGGCGCTTAATCTCACGATTCATCCCGGACATAATGTGCAGGAGCTGATTTTGAGTGGCTCGCTGGATATTGGTTTTGTATTTGATCCCATAAATTCCGGCGTATTGCAATCGGTCAATATCGCATCGCTTAAGCTGAAATTATTTGCCAACCACCCTGATACTTTGCTGGAAGATGCAATGGGTAAAGGCTACGTGATGGTCGATTGGGGAGCGCTATTTGAGCATGAACACTCAAGAGCGTTTACAGGATTTCCAGCGGCCTCTATTCGCACCAACTATGGTGTAATGGCATTGGATTTATTGCGGATAAAGCGGCGCGCTGCCTATCTACCCGAGCAAATCATTACGAATAACGTCGCACAAATTCCATTGTATGAAGTGGCGGGTGCGCCAGTATTTGAACGTAACTTATTTGCAGTCTATCGTACTGATAATAGTTCTCAGGCATTGATCGACAAGTTTATGCAGGTAATTACCAAAAACTAAAATGGGCAGCGAACTGCTCGTTCACTGCCCATTGTTTTTGATTAGTAATCGCTGCCGAATGACTCATCAAAGTAATCAAGAGTGCGATTTCTTTCACGCAATCGCTTGCCTTCAAAATAATCATCTAGACGACGTTTTACACTACGCTTACGACTAACTTTCTTGGCACTGGCTCTCACCTTGTCTGATTCACGATCATCAAAATCGCTGTCAACATCCCAGTCATAATCGTCAGAATAGTCAGTCTCTCTATGGTCCTTGCTCACTTTACATATCTCCGGTTGGTGTAATTGCTTTATAGCAAGAAAAAAAACACGCGGAAAACAAATAAAAAACGTCGTGACGATGAAAAATTTTGATCGTCGATTCAGAGGTAAATCTACCCTGAATAGACTATGGCAAAGCGACGATAATCAGATAAAAGGTAAGCTCTGAAATCTGCTGGACAGCGCCCAAGCAATCCCCCGTGTAGCCACCAATTTTCTTTTTAAAATAGTGAGATAGCCAAAACGAAACGATAATGACTGGAACGATAGTACTCCACCAGAGAACCGGTAACAGCAGCCATAACACAATCACCGGAATCACGCTGTATAGCATTTCCGATAAGCTAAGGCGCATTGAAGCAACCGAGGAAGACTTACTTTTTTCTAAATCGGCAACGTAGACAGAGCACTGCATGATCACTGAGGCCATCAAGCGACTGGTTGAATGCCCCGCCAGTAATGCCAGCACCACTAAGTCGGGCGAGACTTGGTGTAGCGCTAACAGTAATTGATACTTAAGTCCTAAACTTAACAGTAGACCAATAGCACCATAAGTACCGATGCAACTGTCTTTCATAATGCGCAGAATTTGCTCTTTCTTCCAGCCACCACCAAAGCCATCACAACTATCGGCAAAGCCATCCTCATGAAACGCACCGGTGATAAATACCGTGGCAATCATTGATAACAGCACACTAACCGCACCCGGCAAGACCAACATGCTTAAGCTATAAGTCAGTGCACCCATAGCCCCCACCAGCAAGCCAATCAGCGGCAAGTATTTTCGGGATTTATTTAAATGGTCTGGGCTATACGGTACCCACGCAGGAATCGGCAGGCGCGTATAAAATGCGATCCCTGAAAACAGGTATTCAAGCTCTAGTCGTAATCGTTTCACGGTTAGCTCGTCAAAAGACCTTAAGTTTAACGTAAGCGCTAACGCAGGCCTAAAATGATTTACCCTAAAACAGTGTGAAAAACATAACCCCCTCTGTATAATCTGTGGCATGTTGCAGTGCAATGCATTGCGCCAGACACCCCAACAGAAGAAGAATCCTACCGTCATGACTGAAACGACCAGACCACTGAATTTTATCGAAAAACTAATTAAGGAAGACTTGGAGAATGGCGTTGTGCCAAGCATCCAGACCCGCTTCCCTCCTGAGCCAAACGGATACCTGCACATCGGCCACGCGAAGTCGATCTGTCTGAACTTCGGACTGGCTCAGAAATTCGGTGGTCAATGTAATTTACGGTTTGATGACACCAATCCTGAAAAGGAAGATGAAGAATACGTCGATGCCATTAAAGCTGACGTCAAGTGGCTGGGCTTTGAATGGTCTGGCGATGTGCACTTCACGTCTGATTATTTCGATCAATTACATCAGTGGGCGATTTACCTGATTAAAGAAGGTAAGGCTTATGTCTGTGATTTAGACCGAGACCAAGCGCGCGCGTATCGCGGCTCTTTGACTGAAGCTGGCACTAACAGCCCATTCCGCGAGCGTAGTGTTGAGGAAAACTTAGCGCTGTTTGAAGATATGCGACTGGGTAAGTTTGAGGAAGGTGCCTGTTCTTTACGTGTAAAAATCGACATGGCTTCACCCAATATGCACTTGCGTGATCCCATCATTTACCGAATTAAGAAGGCAAGTCATCACCAAACTGGTGATAAATGGTGTATCTACCCCTCTTATGACTATGCGCATGGCCAAGGCGATGCGATTGAAGGCGTGACTCACTCTATCTGTACGTTGGAGTTTGAAGAGCACCGTCCTTTGTACAATTGGTTTGTGGCTAACCTGCCAGTACCTTCCACGCCGCATCAGTACGAGTTCTCTCGCCTGAATGTGAACTACACCGTGACCAGTAAGCGTAAGCTGAAGCAGTTGGTGGATGAAAAGGTTGTGGATGCCTGGAACGACCCACGTATGCCGACTATTTCGGGCATGCGTCGCCGTGGTTACACGCCAGAAGCGATTCGTGAGTTTATCGATAAAGCCGGCGTCTCTCGCAATGAAGGGATTGTGGATGTCAGCATGTTGGAATTCGCCATTCGCGAAGACTTAAACAACAATGCAGCTCGCGCCATGTGCGTATTGAAGCCGCTGAAAGTCACCCTGACGAACTATCCTGAAGATAAGCAGGAAATGCTGCAAGCACCGGGACATCCGAGTCGTGATGACTTAGGCTCTCGTGAACTGCCATTCTCTCGTGAGCTGTTGATTGATGAGTCTGACTTTCAGGAAACCGGCAATAAAAAGTATAAGCGCTTAGTGATCGGCAAGCGGGTTCGCCTGCGTAATGCCTATATCATCGAAGCAGATGAAGCGGTTAAAGATGAGGCTGGCAACATTATTGAAGTCCGTGCTCGCATTATTGAGAACACCGTCGGTAATGACCCTGAAGATGGCATTAAACCGAAGGGCGTGATTCATTGGGTAGACGCGGCGCAGAATGTTGATTGCGAAGTACGCCTGTATGACCGCCTGTTTAACGACCCTGCGCCAGATGCGGGCGGCAAAGATTATATGGAGTCATTGAATCCGAATAGCCTTGAGATTCTGAGCCACTGTAAAGGTGAGCTGAGTCTGGCACAATCCGGGATCGAAGACCGTTTTCAGTTTGAACGTGAAGGTTATTTCACCCAGGACTCTCGTTACAGTAAACCAGAGGCCCTGGTCTTTAATCGCGTGATTGGTTTGCGCGATACATGGGAGAAGCAAGCCTGATACTCAGGCCCGATTTAACCCAATAGGAGGTACGCATGTTAGTTGTATTTACAAATAAGAGTGGCGGCACCGTCGAGATGTTTGAAAAAGTAGCCCTTGAGATGATCAAGATGATGGGGCGACGTCAGGCAGTGCCTAGTGCTATTAGCGCCGAGGATTTGCCTGCAGCACTACAAAGCTTGCAACAAGAGCTAAAAGCGCTTGAGCAAGCGGCTGCTGAAGAAACAGAGGATGCAGACAACAGCACTGAAGATGAGGATGCACCTAAGCAAGTAGGCATTAGTATTCGCGCCTACCCGCTGATTGAACTGATGAAACACGCAATCGATAATCAATCATTCCTTATGTGGGATTACAACTAGGAAACTGCCTCATGGCTACACACGCTAAGCCGCTGCCACGCGTTACAATCTATGCCACTGGCGGTACCATCGCCGGTGGCTCGACTAGCAATACTGACCTGCTGTTTTATACTGCTGGCAGTGTTGGTATCGACACCCTGCTGGATGCGGTACCCGAAGCGAAGCAATACGCTAGCATTACCGGGGAGCAGTTGTTAAACGTGGGTAGCCATGAGATTCGTAGCAGCGATCTGTTAGATCTCAGCAAACGAGTCAATCAGCAGTTTTCTGAAAACCTATCCGATGGTGTCGTCATTACTCACGGTACGGATACGTTGGAAGAAACGGCATTCTTTCTGGATCTGACCGTGTCACATCCACAGCCCTTAGTGGTGGTTGGAGCCATGCGCCCTGCTTCGGCAATTAGCGCCGATGGCCCTTTGAATTTGCTGCAAGGCGTTTCATTGGCGGCCAGTAGCAAAGGTCGTGGGCGTGGCACCATGATTGTGCTCAATGATCGCATTCAATCTGCATTTTATACGTCGAAAACACATGCCAATACGCTGGATACTTTCCGGGCGGTTGAGCAAGGCTCTTTAGGCTTTTTCTTAAATGCCAAGCCGCTTTTCTATTTTGAACCAGCACACGTCAGCAACAAACCACACTTTGATATTAGCAATATCACGTCACTGCCACGGGTGGATATTTTATATAGCCATCAAGATGCCTCATCGGATCTTTTGGAGCTGGCCATTGAGCGCGGCGCTAAAGGGGTTGTGATTGCCGCATCTGGTGGCGGCTGGGCTTCACCTGCACTAGAAGCTGCAGCAGAAGACTTAACAACTGAAGGCTTTCCCGTGGTATTTGCAACGCGTACCGGGAATGGCTTTTCAATCAAACAAGCTAAATTTGGGATTGGTGCTGGACTGATCAATGCGCAGAAGGCACGTATCATTTTGATGCTGGCACTCGCTAGTGGTTATGATCAGCAGCAAATAAGCGCCTGCTTCAATACTGGCTAGTAGCTAAAGCGAATACCAAAGCTGGTTCTCAGGTCAGATCCTTTATCTTCATCGACCACCGGTGAATCTAGGATCTGGTCATCAAACCAAGTCTTATGCAATTTGTGTGTTAAAGACCAACGCTTGGTTAGCGGGTATTCCACACGATAGCCGACAAAGTAATTCGTCGTCGCATCAAGACTGTATTCACTTCGCTGGTTTGCACCAGAAGCAATGACTTCATCCGAATTAACACCAAAATAATAGTCTGAAACTTTACCACTCCAGTAATTTACACCCACCTCAGGGTAGAACTGCAAACGCGTTGATGGCACAGACACCAAGTTGGTGTACATCAAGCTGCCTTCAAAGCCATCATTTCTACCGGTGACATCGTAGCCACCAGATAGTATGAATGAACCCACAGCGGTGCGAGTGTTCAGTTTTAAGCCAACGCTGAACATGGTATCGCGATCTTTCATACCCGTTAGTGCGGTGGAATCACTGGCATCGTAGCCCAGATTAAACACACTCACTTTGGGCCTTAGTGCAAACTTAAACGGCCCTTGGTATGGGTTAGCTGCCGATGAGCTGGCATCGGCAGAGCCACCTAGGCGAAATGAAGGAACCAAGCTGTACCCGGAGGTTGAGTCAATTCCTTTGAATATTGGCTTGCTGTAATTGAAGCTCAGTGTTGCACCGAGCTTCACGGTATTAATGCGAGTTTCAACGGGCTTATCATCCGCTGCTAAAGCAACGCCTGAAAATAGCCCTAAGGCGCAATATAAATAAAGTCGCTTTGTCATGATCATCGCATAATATCGTAGAATTCAGCCCAATTGTACCACAGGAAATCGCGGGCAAGCGCCTTAAAACCGCTAGATTTTACGGAGATACGCTATTATTCGGCCTCACCTGACAGTTCCTCAATCGCCACCGAGTAATCATGTGACAGATTGGTTAAGGCCTCACTCCCCAGCATTAATGGCGCAACCGATGAGTCAATCACAATGGCTTGTGCACCCAACGCATTAATTTTTTCTATAATCGCCTGCATATTGGTAGTGTAGTCTTCCAAAGCAACATTCAGATAGTAGTCATTGGTACCCGCAATCAGCCAAACAAAGTCTGGATTTCTGGATGCAATATCTGCATCAAAGCGTGCCAGCATATCGGCTGAGGTATTACCGCCAATGCCACGATTTACGATTGTCGCATTGCTGAGTTTAGAGGCTAAACGCTGCTCAATGCCCGCGGATTGGAACCAACTATCACCTAACATGACATGCTTACCCGTATTGATATTGGCGGCATCCAGATTTCTTAACGCGAAGTCAGCGATTGAGGTATAGCCAAACCAATTTGGGTGAGAGCCATTATCATAGAAATTCCACACATTCATACCCGAGCTGACGGATGCTGGTAAGGAGCTTTCAAGGTGAATGGTACGCCCTTGAACGTGACTTACCGGAATCGTGTAGTAATCATTATCGTTGGCGCGATAAGTGATTAACTGACCATCTTTCAAGGCTGGTGCACTGGTAACTCTCAGCGTGTCATCACCCGCATCGGCATACTCAGATAGCACCATCTCGGTAACACCGCCATTTTCCCCGTAGATAAATGAGCGAGCATCTAGCAAATCGTAATGCATGCGCACATGGCTGAAGTTCAGGTTTGCAGGCGGCACATCAATCGGTGGCACTGGCTCTGCTTGCGAATTCACAGTGATATTTACGGCGGTGCTATTAGTTCTCCCCTGCGCATCGGTAAAGGCATACCAGAATGAGTCTGCGCCCGTGTAACTCGTCTTTGGCGTGTAAGTGACTTTGCCGTTGTCAATAGCTGCTGCGCCGCCGCTTACCGTTCCAGCGTCAACCGCAATAATTTCCAGTGACTGGCCGATATCATTACTCAGTACATCAATGGTAATCGGCTGATCAACTAAGGTTTCTGCAACATCAGTAGTTGCTGTTGGCCAACCAACATAGTTTGGATCAGTGGGTTCTTCAGGAGTTGGATCGACAGGGTCTATTGGCTCCGGATCGATGGGGTCTGTCGGTTCGGGATCTACGGGATCTGTTGGTGTCGGATCAACCGGCTCTGGATCTACAGGATCGATTGGTGCTGGATCAACTGGCTCAGGGTCCACGGGGTCTACTGGTGTAGGGTCAACAGGTTCCGGATCGACGGGGTCAGTTGGCTCTGGCTCGACAACCGCCGCCGCTCTGACATCTAACGTCACCTTCGCCGAGTTGGTACGACCTTCATCATCAGTAAATGCATACCAAAAAGCATCCTCGCCCGAGTAATCACTGGCAGAGGTATAATACAGCGTTTGCTTGTCTTCAGACATTTCCACTGAACCAAGCGCCACTGTAACGGTATTCACTTCGATCAAGCTTAAATCCGTTCCGATGTCGTTACTCAGCACCGGCAAGTTCACACGCTGATTACTGCCAACAGTTACACTATCTGGCGTGGCGGTTGGCCAAGGGCTGGCATAGGCATTATGACTAAATTGAACGGCGAACAGACAACTAAGTGTCGCTAAACTGAGACGATTATAGATTTTCATTATGATTTCTTTTTTACACCAGCAAAGTGAATTTAGGTTATTGGCAGACAATAACAAGACGCCTCACACTGCCATTAGCCCCATGGCGCCCGAGGGTAGCTTTATATGGACAAATGGAAACCGTGCTGGTTTTATATTCGCTTGAGCGGCATGCTGCGCTTCGTTAAGATAGAACGCTAAACGCTGAAAACTATGAGGAAGAATCATGTCGACACCCCAACACTTATTAGCCATCGATCAGGGGACTACCAGCACCCGTGCCGTTTTATTTGATGACAAGGGAAAGCCGTTATTTACCGCACAAACCGAGTTTACCCAGCTATTTCCTCATGACGGTTGGGTTGAGCATGATGCGGATGAGATCTGGGATACCGTGTTGCAAGTCTGCAAACAAGCCATTGCAGCTAGTCACGAAATGGGCGGCACTATTCGCGGATTAGGCATTACCAATCAGCGCGAAACCAGCGTCGTATGGAATCGCAAAACAGGTAAAGCCGTTTATAATGCGATCGTTTGGCAAGATCGTCGCACCTCTGAAACCTGCCATTTTTTGCGCGATGAAGGCTATGAGCAGATGGTGACCAATAAAACGGGGCTCTTGCTTGATCCTTATTTTTCAGCCACTAAAGTCGCCTGGATACTCGACCAAGATCCTGCCTTGCGCCAACAGGCAGCAAACGGTGAGTTGGCATTCGGTACCATTGACAGCTTCTTATTATGGCGCTTAACCGGCGGCAAGGTGCACGCTACCGATGCCACCAATGCCTCACGCACCATGCTCTACAATATCCATGACGGCGCATGGGATGAGGAGCTATTGGAGCTATTCAATGTGCCTGCCAATATTCTGCCAGAAGTGCATGATTGCGCGCACGAGTTTGGCTTTACGGATAAGGAATTATTTGGCGAATCCATCTGTATCGGCGGCATTGCAGGCGACCAACACGCAGCGTCTATCGGCCAGGCCTGCTTTGAGCCTGGCATGATCAAAAGCACCTATGGCACGGGCTGCTTTATGCTGATTAATACCGGTACCCGAGCGATTCAGTCAGATCATCGCCTACTGACCACCATCGCCTATCAGCTGGATGGCGTAACGACCTATGCCATCGAAGGCTCGATATTCAGCGCCGGCGCAGCAATTCAATGGTTGCGTGATGGACTGGGAATTATTAAATCGGCGGGTGATAGCGAAGCCATGGCCGCTGGGCTTGATAGTAATAAAGGCGTTTATCTCGTGCCAGCCTTTACCGGACTGGGTGCACCCCACTGGGATGCTGAAGCACGTGGCGCCCTGTACGGCCTAACCCGTGACACTGGCCCTGCTGAAATTGTTCGCGCTACGCTGGAGTCAATTTGTTATCAAACCAATGATTTGTTCCGCGCTATGCGTGAAGACGGCGTCACACCCGGCCTGCTCAGGGTTGATGGTGGAATGGTGAAAAACAACTGGCTGGTACAACAATTGGCTGACACCTTACATCTGCGTGTACAGCGCCCTGCAGTCACTGAAACCACCGCGTTGGGTGCAGCTTGTTTGGCGGGATTACAAACGGGTGTATTTAACTCACTCAGCGATATTTCAGCAGGCTGGCAATGTGAAGCCACCTTTGAGCCGGCCTTAAATGAGACGGCTCGCCGGCAGCTACTTAACGGCTGGGATAAAGCACTAAAGCGTACTTTATTATGAGTCTGACCACTTAAATAAGCGTGCACCCAAGGTCATAAATACCATCCCCATCACTAACAAAATAATGAGATGATGACTGACCTGAACGATTGAAGCGCCGTCCAGCATAATACTTCTGGCGGCGCCAATCATGTGGGTTAAAGGCGACAGATCTGCCAGCTTTTGCAGCCAAGGATGTGCGCCTTCCATTGAAAACCAAACGCCGGATACCAACATCATTGGCCAAGTCAGCATATTCAACAGACCACCTGCCAGCTCTTCACTGGTTACTCTGGATGCCACCAATAACCCTAGCGACAGCAAAGCAAAGGTACCTGTAATCAACACCAAAAACAGCGCTAAATAACTCCCCTCCATGGTGAAACCCATAAAGAAGTTCGTGCCGATATACACCATGCTCGTGGTAACCAGAACAATGAACAAACGGGAAAACATCTGCGCCATCAAAAACTCCATGGAGCTCATCGGCGTCGCACTAACCCGCTTCAAGTAGCCACTTTTTCGATACCGCACAATTACATAGCCCACACCAAATAAGCAGGCGAACATGATATTCATACCCAGCACACCCGGCACCACCCAATCCACATAACGAATTTGCTTGCCGGTGACTGTTTTTTCGCTAACAACCGGGCCGCCACTGCCGACCAGTAATTGCTGCATCATATAACCGGTTGCGGAGTCGTGATTGATCCAGTAATGCATCTGCTCCGGACGCAAATCCAACAGCATATCGACCTGATGACGCGCCACTTTGGCCACGATCGCATCCTGATCTTCAACACCATAAAATTGAATATGACCCAAGCTCAATACAGGGTGCAAAGTAGGATCTGGGGCGGCGTTTTGCGTTAAGCCTGGCGCCATCACAGCAACTTTATACAAGGCCTTATCTTCATCAGAAAAGATAAATGCCAAACCAAATACCAACAATACAGGCAGCAATAAGCTCCAACCCAGCGATGAACGGTCTCGCACGAACTCCAGGTTACGAGCATGCACCATGGCTAAAATACGCTTAATCATGCGCGGAGCTCCTTGCCGGTTAGTTGTATAAATAAGTCTTCCAGTGTACGAGGGCGAACCTGCAAGCCTTTCAGCGAAACACCAAGTGCCAATAACTCAGCCAAGGTCGCATTAACATCTTGCGTAACGATTTGCACACTCGCCTGAACTTTATCTAATACGCGATGAGGAATTTCCGCAGTCGCCTCGGCGTTGAAATCAGCTTGTGGTAATTCCACAATAACATCCTGAAAGTGCTGAGATAACAACTCATCCGGAGAGCCCTGAGCAATGATTTTACCGTGATCCATAATCGCAATTTCATCACACAGGTTATAGGCTTCTTCCATATAGTGAGTGGTGAGCAGCACAGTTTTATCCAGCGCTTTAATTCGATTAACCAAGTCCCAGAAATTAAGGCGCGCCTGCGGATCAAGCCCGGTCGTTGGCTCATCGAGAAATACCACTTGCGGATCATTCACCAGTGCAATAGCCAGTAGCAAACGTTGGCGTTGGCCACCTGATAACTTGCTGGCATCCCGATTTAAGTAACTACCCAGTGCGCAGACTTCAACCAACTCATCGAACGGTAAAGTTTTTGGGTAAAAGCTAGCAAATAAACGGAGCTGTTCGGCAACGGTCAGAAAATCCTGTAAAGCAGTAGATTGAAATTGAATACCCGCCTGCTCTTTAAAATCACTGCCTTGCGGCTTACCCATGTACAGCACTTCACCCGCCGTTGGCTTGCTAATGCCCTCCATCATTTCAATGGTAGTGGTTTTACCCGCGCCATTTGGCCCAAGCAATCCAAAGCAGGTGCCGCGCTTAACACTAAAATCGACACCCGCTACCGCAACCATGTCACCGTAATGTTTGTGCAAGCCTTTGACTTCGATAATGGTAGACATTTACTGGCCGCCCTTTAAATAGTGCATAACAACTCCGTCGCACGATCGAGTGTTTCATCGTTTTTAGCAAAGCAGAATCTTAGAATCTTCTGGTCGGGTGGTGCTTGATAGAATACAGAAATAGGAATAGAGGCAATTCCCTTATCGATGGTTAATTGACGCGCTAACGCAACATCATCTAACTCACTAATTTCGGAGTAATCCAACAACTGAAAATAGGTACCCGCACAAGGTAAAAGCTTAAACCGTGAATCCTGTACACCTGCCACAAAGCGATCGCGCTTCGCCTGATAAAAACCGGCTAGCTCCAAATGATGAGGACTGGATTGCATAAAGTCTGCGAGTGCAAACTGCATCGGCGAGACCGTGCAAAATGATACATATTGATGGACTTTGCGAAACTCCGCCGTTAACTCTGCTGGCGCTATGCAGTAAGCAATTTTCCAACCTGTCACATGGTACGTTTTACCAAACGATGAAATTACAAAAGCGCGTTCGCGAAGATCAGGGTAGCGCAATAAACTCAGGTGCGGCTCGCCATCAAATACGATGTGTTCGTAGACCTCATCTGAGATCAGCAAAATATCATGCTTGGCGATAATTGCCTGCAAAGCCTGAATATCTGCTTCAGATAAGGTGGTGCCTGTTGGGTTATGCGGGGAGTTCAGAATAATGGCGCGAGTCTTTGACGTAATACTATCTTCAACTTGCTGCCAATCGATCTTAAAGCCTGGAGCTAATAATGGAAGATGAATTGCTTTTCCACCCGCCAGCTCTATCGCAGGTTCGTAGGAGTCATAAGCAGGATCAAACACAATGACTTCATCGCCAGTACTTACAATTGTTGTGATGGCGGTGAACAGGGCATCTGTTGCGCCGGAGGTCACTGTAATTTCTTGGTCAGTGTCTACACTAGCTTGGTACAGGCCCAATACCTTTGCAGCAATCGCTTCTCGTAAAGGTTGCACACCGGTCATTGGTGCATATTGATTATGACCCAAGCGCATGTGCTCGGTCACACGATCTAATAACTCATCAGGGCCATTAAAGTCGGGAAAGCCTTGTGAAAGATTGAGTGCCTGATGTTCGGATGCCAAATGAGACATCACCGTGAAAATCGTGGTTTTCACATTTGGCAACTTAGAATGGAATAGCATTAACAGGCTCCCTGAGTATCAAAAGAATGCCCGCAACTATAGAAGAAAAATTATCAAAAACCTATTAAAGACAGACACAAAAAAGGACAGCCTAAGCTGTCCTCTTTAACTCTTATATCATGTTAAGCGATATTAGAATGCGTGCTTCAGAGCGATCGCGTACTGATCATCAACACCAGACATGTCAGTATTTACATACTCAGTGATGAATGTAGTGTTTGAACCGATTGAACGCTGGTAGCCTAGGAACAATGTGTTCGCATCATCGTTAACATCACCGTAACCGATGTAGAACTTGTTACCGCGAGCAGAATACTGTGCAGTGTAACCTACATCTGTATCGTTATCTTCGAACTTGCTAGCACGAATACCAACAGCTACAGGACCAAAGTTACCTGACACACCCAGTACCGTGTTGCTATCATCGCCTGCAATTTCATGACCCAAGCTAACCGCTGCAGGACCAATTTTACCAACGATACCTAAAGAAACGACATCTTCACCCGCAACCGCACCACCGTCATTTATTCCTACGTCAGGGCTGTAACCAATTGCATAAGTTACAGGGCCACGTGAACCTTTGTAAGTAGTATTGTTCTGGTCGCCAGCAGCACAGCCGCCAGAGTTATGAGAGATGAACTCATCATCAACAACCCAACCTGTATCTACTGCGTCACAACCGTTGTCAGTATCACCCATGCGAACTTCGCCGAATGCACCTTTGAATCCAACATACAGATCATCAGTAGAGATATCACCACCACCGAGGCCAGGCTTAGAGTCTGCAACATTTGCAGTCATACTACCGAAATAAGTAATACCACCTACTTTCTGCTCCGCATTAAAAATCACTTCACTTCCGTTACCGCCGAAGTAACTATCGCCAGCACTATCCCGAAAGTAGCCAACTGTAACGTCACCAGTGATTTTGAACTCTGGTGCGCCCATGTGGCCATCAGCCATAGCCGAACCGCCAGCTAAAGTTGCTGTAGAAACTGTTGCTGCTGCAATAGCAGTTGCTAATGTCTTAAATTTCATAGTATTTCCCCTACAATAAAAATTTTTAAGGTTTGTCCAGATTAATTATATCTAATAATCTGGCAAGAGTGTGTTCTTGGAAGTAAGACTATTATGCCTGTTGGTAAAAAGCAACAAAATTTATTTGCTTCCTGACCAACCGAACAAAAAAACTACAGGCGGTTTATCGAAACTAAAATTAGGCATAAAAAACATACAAATAACGAATAAACGTACCTTTTACTCCTGTTAATGCTTAATATTCTATCACTCGGCCTCTATAAAAATCTCCCCACTGTCGTACAAGTCACAACATAGGTTCACTTTTAAAAACAGAAAATAAATTAATTTTGATACCTCTCATCTTTTTCTACGCTTATGAGTCACCCCACCTCAAAGAACAGCGGCTCAACCCTGTGGCAGCTTTCCAACATGAAACAATCAAAACACGCCTGAACTGTTAAGGTTTTGTAAAGAATTCAAGAATATGAGCCGTTTGTCGCCTCTCACGCGCATTAACAATTACAACAACAAAATTAGATAAATTAATCTTTCAACAAATCGGAGAGACACTCATGTTAAAACAATTACTACTTACTGGTATCGCAGGTACTTTAATCATAGGTGCAAGCCAAGCCAGTGCACATACATTAGTAACGTCATCCACTTGGGCCAACACCAACCACTCTCATCATAATGCTCAACCTAACCATGCTCCGGCACCCTGGATCAACCAAGAGCAGCGCCAACAAGCAACCATGATCAAGCAGGGGATCAAAACTTGCCGCATCACCCCAAAGGAAGCACGACGCCTGCAAAACGAACAGCAGGATATTAAACGCTTAGAGCAAAAAATGCGTCGCGGTGGGTTGACGCAGTGGGAGCGTAATACTTTAAAGAGTCGCTTACACAACGCTCGCGTTAACATTAATCGTTTAACTAAGAATAATGTGAAGTGCGGTTCACAAAGACACCACAACAACTCACACGGTCATCGTGGTAACAATATCCATGGTAGCAGTACCTGGAACAGTGGCTCAGTCGGCGGCTCTGCCACGATCTGGATTGCCAACTAAAATAATCGCCTTGGCGATAGTCCTTTAGGCAGCCTTCGGGTTGCCTTTTTTGCGTTTGTCGCTTACTAAAAAATCCAATATAGTCAGTTACCCAAACAGATCCGATTGCCTCGTTTGCATATCGGCTCTTATTCCCCGCTATTACAAGTCGAAACAGGCGCTCATGAATTTGAATAGCGGCTTATGTTTCAGCTTCAAGTCAGGACTCATCCAATCATGACGCCAGAACAACGTGAACGCTATGACCGACAAATTCGCCTCACGGCAATTGGTGAATCGGGCCAGCAAAAGCTATTAGATGCCCGAGTGTTGATTATTGGCATGGGCGGCCTTGGATCTCCGGTTGCAATGTATCTGGCTGCGGCAGGTGTGGGGCATTTGGTACTTAGCGACTTTGATATTGTGGAGCGCTCAAATCTACAGCGACAAGTGATTCATACTGAAAAAACAGTTGGCCAGCTTAAAGTAGACTCGGCGCGACAGTTTATAGAGTCACTTAACCCGTTGACCAAAGTCACCACCGTTGCCAGAGAGCTTAGCGATGAGGATTTAGCGCATCACACTGCGTTGGCAGATGTGGTCGTAGACTGTACTGATAACTTCCCTAGCCGCTTTGAGTTAAACCGCGCCTGCATTAAAGCCCGCAAGCCTTTGGTTTCAGGCGCAGCGATTCGTCAGGAAGGACAAGTTAGCACCTTTGACTCACGGGTTGCGGATAGCCCTTGTTACCAATGCCTGTACCCGGATACTGGAATTGAAAGTGTTACCTGCGCTTTAGAAGGAGTATTAGCGCCAGTGGTTGGCATTATAGGCACCATGCAAGCCCAGGAAACGATTAATGTATTGCTAGATCGACCGGCTTTGGTAGGAACGCTGTTAATGTTGGATGCTCAATATTTGGAATGGCAACGTATGAAGCTTCCAAAAAACCCAAATTGTACCGCCTGCTCAGATCAGCAAAGTAGTTAGTTAGGCAGTTAGGCAGTTAGGCAGTTAGGCAGTTAGGCAGTTAGGCAGTTAGGCAGTTAGGCAGTTAGGCAGTTAGGCAGTTAGGCAGTTAGGCAGTTAGGCAGTTAGGCAGTTAGGCAGT